>Ga0164290_1000128_pt1 | contig 285789 bp, 241 predicted proteins | sample Micstemetagenome_FD_108782 | JGI IMG/M metagenome (GOLD analysis project Ga0164290, IMG submission 108782) | Contaminated culture microbial community from soil near Moab, Utah, USA - Microcoleus steenstrupii SON62 (Illumina Assembly) | ecosystem: Environmental > Terrestrial > Soil > Soil crust... | reverse complement strand
CACACCAATAAAGCTGTTATCACTAAAGGAGTAGCTGCGCTGCTGTGTCGTGTTGCCCAAACTTCTGACTGCACCCAACACCGACCAGTTACGGCCATCCTCGCTTCTGAGCACAACATAGTCCTTTACATCGCTTTCCTGGGCTACCGTCCACTTCAACACATTAGCACTACCCTGACGAACACCAGAGAACGTAAGGATAGTAGCCGGTAATGGCCCTCCGTTCATGAACTCATCAGCGCCCATATCCGGCGTCGATGCACTACGGGTTTCATTGTCAATGTCCAGCGTTACACCAGTAATAGGTATACCTGTATTGGCGAGACCTGCATTACTTCCAGGCACGAGGTGTAGATCAGTAGCTGAAACAAAAACCGGTAAAACACTTAATGAATTGGCATCTTGGTTAGGTGTAAACTGCGTTCTCCATGCTGTAAGGTCAGCAACACTCGTGTACGGAACTGAAGTACCGATACCACCAAATGCCATCTGTGCATTTGCCGTATTAATAAAATAGTTATTAGCATTGCTGAATCCTGTTCCCCAAGCAAAGCTGGTGGCAGGGGCTACAATCGCATAGTGCAACAGAGTGGCTGTGTTTGAATTGACATCCACATTGATAATGTTATTTGCAAAGACAAGGTTCGACGGTGTAGAGGAAGAAATCCGAACACCGGCGGCACTGATAGTAGCCGATGTGCTAGTACCCGGATCGAGATCACCTGTCATACTGATTGAATTAAACACCACACGGTCACCGTTACCGCTTGAAACTCCAATTCCCACAGCTTGGTCAGTAGATGTGCCATTCGCTCTAACGTTAGAAACAAAATTGTTTGCGATCAGGTTATTCGTTGGTGTGCCTGATCCTGCTACAATGATACCAACTGCAGAGTAAGTTAGCTCGTCAACAATGTCATGTACATTGTTTCCAGTTACAATTGCATTTGTTACTGTTGTCGCTGATGGTGTCCAGTTGGCATCGCCTATTCCGATACCAACCTTATCGGTGGAGTTAGTAGTTTGACCACTGATCTTACCAACAAATTGCACCTCGTTACGGGTGATGGAAACGCCATTCTGCTGTTGTACAACAATTCCGGCTTTACCGATTTGCGTAGTACCAAATGAGGTTGGTCCCACAACGTTTTGCGTAATGACATTACCTGTGTTAGATGTTGATGATCCTCCTCTCAGGTAGATTCCAAAAGTGACAGAGGTAATCTGGTTGTTTTGGAAAACGTTGTTGTTATTGTCAACGCCATCGGAAGATGTTGAAATTGAAGTACCTCCGGCCAGGATACCAAAGCTTCCGGTAGCGGACGACGTGGTAGCTTGATTTAGACCGCTGGAGATAATGGTATTTTTTATGACGTTATTCAATGCACCTGCCCCTGTTCCTGCGCTGGTAAGCCAAACAACCGCCGTTCCGGTGGCTGTGCTGGTATTTGTCAGCGTCAGGTCTCTTGTGGTGCTGCCATTATTAGAGCCATCGATGATAACAAAGTCAGCACCGCTGAGACGGATAAGCGCTGTTGCACTACTGCCTGTCAAAGTTGTACTAACTCCAGTCGCTGGCCGAATGGTCAGTGTATTTGTAGCGCTGGCTGTTGTATTAGCATTGATGACGATCGGGAATGTTTCAGAACCATACGTAGCATCAGTGAGAGTAAACAACACTGGGCCACATAGAGCTCTTGTATTATAATCGGCAACGGCGGCCGTTAACGTTGTATAGTTCCCACCGGTACCTACCGTATACGTACCGATCATGCCTGTCATTACATTATTTTGTGTAAAGGCATCGTTCGCCGGCACGCCGTCTGCTCCGCCATTAGGATTAGAGCTTGTAGCTGTAATGCTATAGGTAGTACCCGTCACAAAGTTGAAGTTGCCTAAAGGCACATTTACAGATGCTCCCGGCGCTATATTAACCGGAGCATTTACTTGTGTTTGCGCTCCACCTGGAGTAACAGACCAGTCAATCGTAACGCTAGTGAGGTTTACAGTACCAGTATTAGTTACGGTTGCAGATACTAAATTGGAGCCTCCACAGAGCGGTGCCGGTAATACGATCGCAGTAATGCTTGCATCAGTTATCACCGGAACTGAAAATTCATCAGCACCAATATCCGGAGTAGTCGCACTTCTTGTTTCTCCGTCAAAATCGGTAGTGACACTCGAAATTGGAGTACCGGCGTCATTTAATGCAACATTGCTCGCAGGTACAAGGTGAAGATCAGTAGCTGACACAAAAACGGGTTGTACATTTTTGGAATTAACATTTCCGCCAAAACCAGTTTGAATCGCGGCCAGATTTGTTCTGTCGCTACCGACAAAGCCAAGTGTACCAGCCGCACCACTTACAAAATAATTGTTGTTGTCTATTACAGTAAAGGCATTGTTTGAAGCCGCTGAATTGATTGCCCAAGTTTGGTCTGTTGCTGCTGTGTTATCAAGGCTTGACGAAAAAATATTGTTCCGAACACTGACTCCAGTAACTGTCGAAGCAATATAAAAGGCTGCAGATTGGGTACCGGAGGTATTTCCAGCGAACGAACCGGTCAAATTAACAGAGTTATAGTTTACAGAAACGCCTCCTGTGTTACCAAGGATTCGTATTCCTACAATCGCATCGCCAGCTAAATTACTCCAGCCATCTCCACCCATGCCAGACACCATGTTGTTACTAATCTGAAGGTTACTTGACGCATTTCCAGTGTTAATCGTAATTCCTTTGCCGCCGTATCCACCTGTACCCGTGTACCGCACAGTTCTTACCGCATTACGGTCAAAAACAGAGTTGATTACATTCGCCGCTATGCTGATGCCTGTTGGATTATTTGCTGAAGTTATGATATTGAACACTTCATTACCGGTTACGTTCATTCCGGTGTTGTTGCTGGCAAAAATTCCGACGAAACCAATATAGTCTGTGGCCGTATTTGAACCGATACTATTGTTTGTTATAGAAACCCCGGATTGGCCACCAATGGGGCCAACATTGGCAATTCCATATTGTGCCTTCGACAGCGAATTGTTTGTAAACGTGTTGTTTGAATTTGCTGTTTCCGCAACATTACCAATTGTTGAGCCACTCGATATAATAGCACCAAACGTAGTCAACGGAGCATTCCCTAACACTGTAGTATTTCGTACGGTGTTAAATGTAGCCCCATTTGATGCTGTTGGGCTTGACAACCATATAACAGCTGAGCTAGTACCGGTATTTGTGTTTGCAATAGTCAAGTTACGTGAACTAGTGCCATTGTTTGAACCATCGATGGTCACATGATCTGCACCATTGAGATGCAAAATAGCCACAGCACTGCTACCTGAGATGGTTGCATTCACGCCGCTTGCAGGACGAATGGTGAGTGTATTTGTGGCACTTGCATCCGGATTGCCTAAAACAACAATCGGAAAGGTTTCACCGGAACTATATGTTGCATCTGTTAACTCAAACACAACCGAACCAGATACGCAACGTGTGTTATAGTCATTCACTGCTGCTGTCAGGGTTGTGTAGTTGCCGCCTGCACCAACTGTGTATGTTCCAGAGAGGCTAACTGCTATTGTATAAGAGTTTGGCGTTGTCGGATGGGCGGTGACCGTATTTACATCAGTGGCAGCCAATCCAGCGCTTGGACTCGCCCCCACATATCCATTTACATCCTGCGCAACGACGTAATATTCTACAACGTCTCCTGCAGCTAAACCACCTAGGTCTGCTGCCACAATGGTAAAGCTATATATTCCGTTGGTGGCAGAACCGGCGGTTTGTATTCCCTGTGACGAGGACCAAGCACCACCAGGAGCCTTCCGGTAATAAATGCGTGGTTGGAATGCACCGGAAACTGGAACCCCCGAATTATCGGAAATAGTTACATTGGCTAATACGCGGTTGCCTGTGGCGCATGTAAATGGCAATGTCGTATAGGATATAGAAGGACCGCTTACATCGACTGAAATACCTGTAAACTCATCTGCCCCAATATCAGGTGTTGTACCGTTACGTGATTCTCCATCGAAATCATCCGAGATACCACTTACAGAAACACCACTGCTTTCAACCTGTGTAGGTGTTGAGGTGTTAATATGAAGAAATCCTGCAGATGAACCAGTAGTACTCAGGAATGGTGGATTTTCTGTAACAGAACTTCCATCTCTAGAGCTAACACGACCTTTATACGAGGAAAGCGTTTGGTCTGAGTTCGTACCATCATAGAAGATAAGGTTTGATGCAGAAGGTGTTCCAGCAAAGAATAGATTGTTATTAGATACGCTGCCGTAGTTATTCAATGCAATGCCATTCCTGCGATACGCCACATTCAACCCGGTTCCGTTTGGTGTGGAAGTACTCACAAGAATGTTATTGCGTAGGTTCAATGTAGCTGTTGTTCCGGTGGCGCTTGCTGCATGGAATAAAGCTGATGTACCGAAATTGGCGCCGGATGAACTAGCATTGAGGTAAACCGTATTAAAGGAAAGATTGTAATTCGTATTCGCTGTAGACGATGTTACACTTATACCTCTGATCGCATCCACGGAAGTAGACGCCGGCGTTCGCAGGTCTCCGACAAGGTTATTGAAAACATTCACCCCGCCAGTTCCACCGCCACCCGACAACACAATTCCATTCACAAGAGGTGCAGTTGAACCCGCAGCGCCGGTTTGCTGAATGTCATAGATCTTGTTACGGTAAACGTTCACAGTATTTCCACTAGAGACGGAAATCCCATTGGCTACAGGACCAGTTGCCCCCGAACCAGACAATGTATTGATTACATTATCAAAAACGTTTGTGGTAGTTGCTCCGGTAACTCCAACGCCCAAAATTGTTGAAGAGGCGCCAGTACTTGACAGCGTATTAACGGTATTGTTGTTAATGTTAACCGTGGTTGAAGTGTTGGCACAGGTAATTCCTGTTACTGAGCCACCGGTGCCGGTGGATGATAGACCAGTCACCGTATTGGAAGCAATATTAAGCGTTGTAGCACCGCTAAAGGAACTGCCGACGGAAATACCTGTGATAGTGCCCTGACCATTAATGCTGGTAACTGTATTATTAGAAACCGTTGAGGTAACAGCGCCAATATAAGTATATGTAATGCCGGTAAGGGTGCCTGTGCCGCCTGTCCAGTTTGTAAACGTATTACCTGTGCAAATCTTAGTAGGACTAGACCCGGACCCATCGCCATTTTGAATGCCGATTACACCGGTAGAACCAGTTACCGTGATGTTAGAAAAATTATTGTTCGTGACAGTTGAGGTAGTCCCGTTTGGAGAGCTTCCCGACGTCGTAAGACCTGTAACAGTACCGCCAGCCCCGGTCTTGGTAAAGCCAGTAACAATGGCATTGTTGCTTAAAGTCTGTGAACCGCCTGCCGGTATACTGTAATTATGCGAAATAAACGTAAAGCTGCCCGTAGTATTGGTAGTGATGTTGGTGAAAGTATTATTATTGATGTTTGTAACGAGGTTAGGCATTACATAAGAAATGACCGTAAAAGTACTTGACGTGGCAACCGATGATGCCAGTGCTGAAAAGTTGTTGGCATTGATGTTCATCGTTGATGTGGCTGTACCTGTAGTAGCCTCAACGCCAATCCCCTGTACAACTGCTGATGTAGCACCATGGGTTAAAGCAATATTATTGTTGTTTATGTTATTAGTGAATGTACCTGTGGGTGTGTTAGAAAAGGCTGGGACGAAAATGCCACGCATGGTTCCGCCTGTTGCTACACCGGCTGAACTTGTTATGGAATTGTAGGACACGTTGAAACCAACACAGTTTCTGATTAAGACACCGTAGATCGTTCCGGATACGGCAATGAAAGCCGAAAAAGTTCCTGTTGCTCCGTAGTTGGAAATTGTATTTGATGTCGTATTTGACGCACCACCAATGTCAATTCCTGTGTTGAAATCAGCAGCGGCTGTAGGCCCAATTACTACAATGCCATTGTTTACATCTGTAATTGTATTGCTGTAAACACGTAAACCACTATTGCTACCAGCAGTGCTAGTAGCTGTAACACCTGTTGTAGGAGTTGTTGCACTGTGTGCTGAGTTACTATATATGCCAAAGCTATTCTGGTAGGTTCGAGTCAAATCAATGGTGTTTCCCTGAATAGTATTATTCTGGGCGCCATCGGTAGTAGTAGCATATAGCAAGGCAATACCCCACTCCGTCATGTTGTTAGTGGCCGCGGCAGTTGTGGTGTTGGCAGCATTCTCCGTCAGGGTGAATCCGCTGATCGTTACCCAATCTGCACCAATAAGCTTAATGATGCCATCATTAAGAGTACCGGCGGTTAGGGAGCTTGAACTTGTAATCGTATTACCGTTACCTTGAATAAGTATTTGGTTCGATGAGCTTGCAGAGGAAAGCACTGGCGAACCGGCACCACCAATTACGTATCCGCCGGCTGGAGCAGTCTGCGGATTGCCTGCTAGCAGATTGATTGTAACACCCCCAGCACCAACTCCTTGTGAGTTTAAAGCAGTAATTGCTGCTGCTAGGTCAGGGAAATCACCCGGAACATTTCTAATTCCAGATAACTGAGCATTGGCAATAATAGATGCGCAAATAAACGCAAGCAAAACGTAAAGTTTCCTCATAAACAGATTGTTTTATTACAAGATGTCGTTTAAAACAGTAATCTTGGTGACAATGGTTGAAGCGAAGAAATTCAGAGGATTGGAGATAGCTTGTTGTAGTTACCAGAAATTTATTCGGCCGTTAAATATAAGTTGAAATGTATTTTATCTGATAACTTTTTTCGATAAAAAAGTTTTTTTGACGGACGATTCAGCCTTATATAAAAATTAGTTCCGATACGACTAGGATAATACTTACGGACTAATATGGCCACGCTTTACTCATAATTCTTTCTTCTCCAACATCGGCGCCACAAACATCACAAACGCAGCCACCAGCAAAAGATAAAGCCCAATTTCTCGACCAGGACACTCACCCATCTGGCACATTGGGATAATTAAAAAATTGCGGATTGCCCATGCAATATTAAACGCTGCTACTCCTACCGCAGCACGTTGAGCCCACACTTTTGGTATCAACAGAAAAATGAGATAAATACTAGTCCACAGGAAATGAAAGTAGCCAGGTTTTCCAAACTTTGTTCCTGATGTATCCATACCAGTGACCGTAATACTGCGGCTTTCAATGGTCATCCAGGGAAGAAAGCAGGCAGCGACCAGCAGGGCAATTCCAAAAAAAGCTAAAACAAATTTTAAACGCATGAACCACTTTTCATTTTGGCGGCTAAAGGTAAGTTAGGGTTGACTAACCCAGATAGCAAAACCAAATGGCGCTAATGTTGTTTGCTCTGCAACCATGCTCCTTTCGTCAGAAAAATAAGGTATAAGACCAGACGAGGCTCCTACCATTCTCTCATGTCCAGAGAAATTTAGCGCCACTTTTACTGTTTCGTTGTTTCTGCCCCGAGAAAAGACCAGCAACTCCAGATTTGAATCAGCTGCAGCGATTTCCAAAGATGCATCCGTTGCCAGCGCATCTGATCTTTTCAATGCAAAAAGTTTCTGGTAAAAGGAATGCAGACGGTATTCTTCTTTCCATTCAATGACATCTTTTTCAAAAAACTCAAGCCTCTTTTCATTTGGCAGTTCCTGCCCATTATAAATTAATGGAATACCCGGCCAGGTACAACTAAACACCGCTAATGTTTTGGCCAGTTCGCCATACTTCTCGTACTCCGTACCGTTCCAGCTGTTTTCATCATGGTTGGTCGTAAACCATGCTTTTAAGCCCGGAATGTTTTGATATTGCTCTAGCACCTGTAGTAGTTCGTGAAACGATGTTTGCCTTTTATAAAACTGCTCAGTTTTATGCATCCATTTCCAGGTATAAGCCGCATCAAACACTTGCATGTAATCAGGATTGTCAACTGGGTCTATCTCTCCTAACCAAAACAAAGGTTTTAGCTTTTCCAGTTCGGGTTTTGCTTCTACCCAAAAGTCAAGTTCTACCCAAAAAGCAAGATCACAGCGAAAACCATCGATGTCAGTTTCAGTTACCCAAAACTTCATCGCATCAATCATCGCTTTCCGAAGTGCCGGATTTTTAAAATCAAGCTCAATGATATCATCCATGCCGGAGGCCTTCTTAAAGTCTCCGGTTTGTTCATCTTTTTCATACCAATCCGGATGTTCTACCGTCCACCAATGATCCCAACCGGTGTGGTTGGCCACCCAATCAAGAATGACTTTGAAGCCCATTTCGTGAGCCTTTTCCACCAGGTTTTTAAAATCCGACAACGTCCCAAACTCATCGGCAACAGAGGTGTAATCGGAACAGGCATAGTAACTTCCCATACTGCCTTTTTTGTTTTTTTGAGCAATGGGTGTGATCGGCATAAACCACAGGGTTTCAACTCCCATGTCTTTCAATCTTGGCAGATGGGAAGCAAACGCATTTATCGTTCCTTCCTTTGTATATTGGCGCAGGTTTACCTCGTAAATGTTCGTTGTCTTAATCCAGTCTTGCATGAGAGTGAAGATAGATTGTATGTTGATAGGTTTTAAAAGTCACCACTATTTTGGTGGATAAAACCACTAACATATTAACTTATTCACCTATTAACTTATCTCCTCTATTGGCCTACTTTTGTACCCGCATGAAAAGCTTCGATGTTCCTGTAGTTTACCGCAGTCCGCTGATTTCAGCAATCAAGAAAAAGCGAAAGGAAGAAGACCGAATGAAAAAGGACTTCTCCCCCACTTTGCTGGATTTTGGTCCGCTGAAGATTTACTTGGCCCGTCATTTCGGGTTTTGCTACGGCGTGGAGAATGCTATTGACATTGCTTTCAGAACGGTGAATGAAAACCCGGGAAAACGCATCTTTTTGCTGAGCGAAATGATCCATAACCCGCAGGTTAATGCTGATTTGAAGGCCAGCGGCGTTCAGTTCCTGCAGGATAACAAAGGAGGACAAATCATTCCGTTTGAAAGCTTGACATCGGAGGATGTTGTGTTAATTCCTGCCTTTGGTACCACGCTGGCAATTGAGCAAAAGCTTCGCGACATCGGTATCCAGGTTGAGAAATACAACACCACCTGCCCTTTTGTTGAAAAAGTATGGAACCGCAGTGAGGTAATTGCAAAAAAAGATTACACCATCATCATTCACGGGAAGCCTTCACATGAAGAAACCCGCGCAACTTTTTCGCATGCTGCAGCCAATGCACCTTCGGTTGTTGTAAAAGATATGAAGCAGACGGTAGAATTAGCAAAATACATTCTTGGAGAGAAGCCTGCTGCTGATTTTTATACAAAGTTCAAAGGACAATACTCCGAAGGATTTAACGTAGAAAAACACCTGGAGAGAATTGGCGTGGTGAATCAAACTACCATGCTGGCGTCTGATACGCAGGCGATTGCTGATTACTTAAAGGAAACTATGATCAGCAAATACGGGTTGACTGATGAGAATGTGAAGGAACATTTTGCCGATACGAGAGATACGCTTTGTTATGCTACGAATGACAATCAAAGTGCCGTTATTGGAATGCTTGGCACAACTGCCGACCTGGCCGTTGTGGTTGGCGGCTACAACTCTTCCAACACATCGCACCTGGTGGAACTTTGCGAGGAAAAATTACCAACTTTTTATATCAGCAGTGAAGACAAAATTCTATTTGCTGACACGATCATGCACTTCAATTTTCACACAGGAGAAGAACTGGTGAGTAAAGATTATTTACCAAAGAAAGAACCGGTCTCCATCCTGATAACGAGTGGTGCCTCTTGCCCGGATGCAGTAGTGGAAAATGTGATTCGCAAATTGGTAAGCTTCTACCCTGTTGACAAAACAGTTGAACAAGTAGCCGAATCATTCGCAGGCTAAACGAAATTATCCAAGTGCAACATCAAGGATCATCATCACCAAAAATCCGCCGATAAAACCCAATACGGATCGGTCGGTATACTTATCACGTTGTGTTTCCGGAATGACTTCTTCAACCACTACGTAAATCATAGCGCCGGCCGCGAAGGCCAGAGCAAAAGGCAGAATCGGCTGCATGTAAATAACAGCTACGGCACCAACCACACCTGCCACCGGTTCCACAATCGCTGATAACTGGCCAAACCAAAAGCTTTTAAAACGACTCACACCATGTCTTCTCAGCGGCATGGCTACAGCGATACCTTCCGGAAAGTTTTGAATGCCGATACCAATCGCCAGGGCAATGGCTCCCGTAATGGAAGCCCCATCCATGCCCTGTGCTGCAGCTCCAAACAGGACGCCTACTGCAAGGCCTTCGGGAATGTTGTGTAACGTAATAGCCAACACCAACAAGGTGGTTCGATGAAACGTTTTCTTTGTGCCTTCTGTTTCTTCTATACCGAAATTAATGTGTAAGTGCGGCGTAAACTTATCGAGAAAGAAAAGGAACAGCGCACCTACAAGGAAACCAACAGCCGCCGGCATCCACTTCATCGTTGGATATAGTTTTTCCGACATTTCAATGGCTGGGTTCAACAGCGACCAGAAACTGGCCGCCACCATTACTCCACCCGTAAAACCAAGCATCGGGTCCAGTATGCCCCGGTTCATCGTTTTAAAGAAAAAAACAAACGAAGCACCGAACGCCGTAACAAGCCATGTAAACGTTGTAGCAATCAATGCCGAATACACCGGGCCGATCTCACGAAAAAATTCTTCTAACTGCATATCATCTTATTTTAACCAATAAACTTTGTGCTAACTCTTTGGTAACCGTCACCATTTTGTTTTTTCGCTTTATCTCCAGCGACTGATCAAACGCATAAATTTTTTTCACTTCTATTATTACGCCTATACTCAATTGTTTCTCTTGCAAGTGTTCTAATATTTCATCTGATTGATTGATGACCTGCAGAATTTCAGCCTGTTGGTTGATGTCAAGATTAATCAGCGGAATAGCATGGCTGGCTGATATACGTCCCTTGCTATCGGGGATAGGATCACCATGAGGATCGGTCTGCGGGAAACCTAAATATTCATCCAGCTTGTCGATTAATTTCTTGCTGCTTACATGTTCTAATTCTTCAGCAATGGAATGAACCTCCCGCCAATCAAACTTCAAACGGTCGGACAGAAAAAACTCCCATAAGCGGTGGCGGCGTACGACGGCTACTGCAATTTTTTTACCCTCTGGACTTAACGTAAAGCCATAATAAGGTGTGTAGTTAAGTAACCCTTTTGCACTTAATTTCTTCATCATATCCGTCACGGACGCAGCCTTAGTATTTAGCTTTTCCGCTAAAGCGTTGGTGCTAACGGTGCCGCCATCTTCCTGCAGATGGTAGATGGTCTTCAAGTAATTTTCTTCGCTAATAGAATAATTCAAGGCTATCTAAATCTAAATTTAGACAAACCTAAAAATTTTTTCCAAACAAACCCAGCTTTTCGTTTCGTGATTTTTTGTGTTATTTAGCCCTAAATAACCAACGATGTATAGAACGGTATTGGTTTTTGCGGTGCTCTTTGGATTGGTAGCCTGCAAGAACAACGATAAGGAAAATGGAAAAGACGGTGATACAGAATCGACCCAGGGAATGACGGAACGTTTCAAGGAAGGCACATTACCCTACCAACTTTCTGATACAGGCCTTTTAAAAAATACAGATACAGCAAGCATAGCTGCAGAATCAATCTCTCCGCTCATTCCTGACAGCCTTAAAAACAACTATTTTGGAAGAGGAGCTAAACTACGCTTTGCTGCCCTTGCCAAATTCCCTGCAAAAAATGAAACCTATTATGTGGTGAAAGCAACTGCCGGTCAAAAGAAAGGAGCTTTCTTACTGGTGTATGATAAGGACAATAACTTCGGCGCCAGTTACCCGTTTTTGCTTCCTGATGCAGATCCTAACACATCGCAGCTGTCAAGCATTGATAAAAACCTGACGATCTCGAAAATGATCACACAACGTAATGGACCCGATGTAACCGGCGATGGGAAAGAAGTTGTGGCTTATGATGCAAACGAAAAAGCATTCAGTTTAATCATGCTCGATGTGCTTAACGAAGAACTGACAGAGATCATCAGTCCAATTGATACTTTCGCTAAAACGCACAAGTTTGCTGGCGATTATTATATCAACAAGAAGAATATTATCTCCGTCCGCGATGGCCGTTACCCTAACCAAATTCTGGTTTATGTTCATACAGAAAATAAAGCCGGCGACTGTAAAGGTGAACTACGTGGCGAATTTTTGATGACAGGTGCTAACAATGCTGTTTATCGCCAAGGTGGTGATCCTTGTGTTCTTAATTTGACTTTCAAAGGAAATACCGTCTCCATTGCTGAAGAAACAGGCTGCGGAAACTATCGCGGATTGGATTGTCCAATCGAAGGAACCTTCACCCTTAAGAAGCCTCAATCGGCGAAACCAAATTCTTCTAAGCCGAAAAAGAAATAATAGCAGTCCAACTGTGTTGTTTCTACACATTAATTAAAAATGCTTACTTTGCTTCACTCTAAAAACGAAATGTGATGAATTTTTCTTCGTATCAAGTACCTTACCCGGTTGATGATCGTTATTCAAAACGAGTTGCTTATTTCTCCATGGAATTTGCTGTTCACCAGCCGCTGAAAATTTATAGTGGTGGTTTAGGTTTTTTATCCGGCTCCCACCTGCGCAGTGCTTATGAGCTTCGCCAAAACCTTGTTGGTATTGGCATTCTTTGGAAGTATGGTTACTATGACCAGGCCCGCAACCAGGACCAGTCGCTCCAGGTAACCTGGATGGAAAAAATCTACAGCTTCCTGGAAGATACAGGCATCAAATTCTCCATTACTATTCACGAACATCCAGTATGGGTGAAAGTGATGTACCTGCCTCCTACGACATTTAACTCTGCTCCGTTGTTCCTCATGACAACAGACATACCGGAGAACGATTATATTTCACAAACCATTACCCATCGTTTATACGATGCAAACGTTTCTACCAAAGTGGCACAGTTCATTTTGTTGGGCGTTGGTGGTGCTAAGTTGTTAGAAGAAATTGGATTCAATCCTGAAGTGTATCACCTGAACGAAGCACACGGTGTTTCTGCTGCCTTCTACCTGTATCAGAAATACGGAAAGAACCGCGAAGAAGTAAGAAAGCGCCTGGTGTTTACGACGCATACACCGGAAGAAGCAGGTAACGAAAAGCACGACATTTATCTCTGTGCCAAAATGAGTTACTTCTGCGGTTTAACCATCGATGAAGTAAAAGAACTGACAGGCATTAAAGACGATCAGTTCAACCATTCACTAGCGGCACTTCGCTTTGCAAGAATTGCGAACGGCGTTTCCAAACTACATGGTGTTGTATCAAGAGAGATGTGGGGTAAATACGAAGGCATCTGCCCAATCCTCTCTGTTACCAACGCACAAAACTGGCGCTATTGGAGCGATAAAGCTTTATATCAAGCAAGAGAAAGTGGCGATGATGCAAAGTTCGACGACCGTAAAAAGTGGATGAAGAAAAGAGCTTTTGAAATTGTGGCTGACCAAACAGGGAAATGGTTTGATCCGAATGTATTCACCATTGTATGGGCCCGCCGTTTTGCAGGTTACAAACGTGCTGGTTTAATTACAACAGATAAAGAACGTTTTGAAGCTTTATTGAACAACAAAAAATATCCTGTTCAAATCATTTGGGCTGGTAAGCCTTACCCTGTAGACTACCCGGCAATTTCGGAGTTCAACTATTTGGTGAACCTTAGTAAGTCCTATAAGAATGTTTCCGTTTTGATTGGGTATGAGCTTGCTCTTTCAAAACGCCTGAAGCAGGCTGCTGACTGCTGGTTGAACAACCCACGTGTGCCACGTGAAGCATCCGGAACCAGTGGTATGACTGCTGCGATGAACGGTGCTGTCAACTTCAGTACAAACGATGGATGGATTCCGGAATTTGTTCACCATGGTAACAATGGCTTTGTGGTACCACCGATTGATTACAATAAAGTAACTGTGCAGGAACAGGATCAATATGATCTTGACCAGTTGTACAAAATCCTGAACACTGAGATTCTTCCGCTGTACTATGATGATCACACAACCTGGAGACAGATTGTAAAAAATGGTATGCGTGACGTACAGATTACTTTCAATAGTAATCGCATGGCAGAGGAGTACTATGACCTGCTTTACAACCGCCCCTATTCGCCTGCTGCTGAAAAAGTAGTATTGGTAAAGGACATGGCGAGTTAGTAATAGATAAACGATCTTTTATAAATGCCGGCTTCACTGCCGGCATTTTTTATATTTGGATTATGGGATAAAGAGCGTTTTTTTTAATGACAACTTTTACTAAAAACATTTCGAATATGTTTTATCGATGGTTCTGTTTTTTATTCGTCTGCTTAATCTTCTCTTCTCTACCAGGCATCACACAGGGCAAGGAAAATGAAACCAAAAAACTGGCCCAAATCAGACAGAAATTTCAAGCAATAAACAGTGAGACAAATTACAAAGTTATCAAGGTAGAAGATGCCAAATTAATTCTTGATCATACAACTGATGGCGGTGCATCGGTAACCGGTTATTATAAAGATGACACAATTCGAAAAATTATTGAATGGGTGGGTTTATCAAATAAGGTCGTCCAAAATGAATATTACCTTGATAGTGGCAAGCTGATTTTTGTGTACGCCACCGAAAGCCAGTATGCGTACAATGACAGTCTGCAAACACTTGATTATACAAAGCTGGTTCCGATTTCTAATGGCCGGTACTATTTTGAAAAAAACCAGCTATTTGATGTAATTCTTTCACAGAACGAGCTGGAAAAGTCTAAAAAGGACGACGCCAAAAATTTCCTTCAGCGGATGACTGCCTACAAAGCGCTTCTGGATAAACGAAGAAATTAATTTAAGCCGAACGACTGCCAATAAAGGCAGACAAATAACCCTAAACCTCAAACTCCAACCCCCAAACCATTTCTCCCTTACTTTTGCGGCACAAAATATTTTCTTACACATAAATCATTCACGAATGAAAATTACTGTTGTAGGTGCTGGTGCTGTAGGTGCAACCACCGCCGATAATATTGCCCGCAAGGAATTGTGTGAAGAACTGGTGTTGTTGGATATCAAAGAAGGCTTAGCCGAAGGAAAAGCCATAGACATGATGCAAACCGCCCAGGTTCTCGGCTTTGATACCAAGATTGTTGGCAGCACAAACGATTATGCAAAAACAAAAGGCTCTGACGTAGTTGTTATTACTTCCGGTTTACCACGTAAACCCGGCATGACCCGCGAAGAGCTGATTGGCACAAATGCCAACATCGTAAGAGGTGTAACGCAAAATATTTTACAACATTCTCCGGATGCGATCATCATCGTTGTTTCCAATCCAATGGACACAATGACCTACCTGACTATGACTACCAGCGGCGTGTCAAAAAATAAAGTGATTGGCATGGGCGGTATCCTGGATAGCTCACGCTTCAAGTTTTACCTGAGCCAGGCGCTGGGTTGCTCGCCAAACGATCTGAATGCAACGGTGATCGGTGGCCATGGCGATACAACCATGATTCCTTTGATCCGCTATGCAACATGGAATTCAGTTCCAGTGACACAGTTCCTGAGCGAAGAACAACAAAAACAAGTCGTTTCTGACACAATGGTTGGCGGTGCTACATTAACCAAGTTGATTGGCACCTCTGCGTGGTATGCACCAGGTGCATCAAGCGCAGCGTTGGTAGAAAGCATTGTCCGTGATGAAAAGCGTTTGTTTACCTGCAGCGTGGCTTTGGATGGTGAATATGGCCAAAACGATATTTGTCTTGGTGTCCCGGTAACAATTGGTAAAGGCGGCTGGGAGAAAATCGTTGACTACAAATTAAACGAAGAAGAGCAAGGTCTTTTCAACAAGAGCGCCGATGCCGTAAGAAGCATGAACGACGTATTGAAGACTTTATAATTTCACTGATAAAAGTAAAAGGGCGGAAATAACTTCCGCCCTTTTTTATTGAACAAGGAGTTTCTGAAGAAATGGTTTTCCCTGTTTATCCATGATCCAAACAAAGTACAGGCCTTTTGGAAAACGTGATGCAGGTATTTGCAAGTATGAATTCGTAATGAACTGACGGTAAACTTCCACACCCATTGAATTTACAAAACGCAAGGTAAAGCGTCCCGGTTCAGTACTAATAACTCTTATGGTTTCGCCCTGTGTCGACGGGTTTGGATAGAGATACACCGGTGCATCTCCGTTATGATAGATGCGAATGGTTTCGCCATAGATGACAGAGCCGTTCTGTAATACCAATTCCAACCGGTAGCTGTTTTCCCCTGTCAAAAGATTCTGGTCAGAAAAAGAAAGCTGTGTGGATGTAAACGACCGCAATGTTTGAATGGTCTCGTAACCACCTCTTGTCAGCTTTTGAAAATGTACTTCCCGGACATTGTACAGCGTACCTAGTTGCCCAATGAAAGACGCCATCGATGGTGTTTGCGATTGCAAATAAAAGGCAGCAAAATAGCAGCCGGCAGAAGCTGAATCCAGCAGAGTGGTATTGCTACGCAAACCTTCCTTTCCGCCAACAATTGGAGCAACCGCAAAATAGCGTGAAGAATATAGCCCCCTGCTTAACACGATAGCGGTGTCACTCAGCGTCATCACCGGTTCAAGAAATCGATTGCCTAATTGGTAAAGGCGGTATTGAGGCACGGACAACTTTGCCCAATTCAGCTGAAAGGAATCGCTGCATACAAAGCCGATGTTTAGGTTCAACGATGGAGCAATGACGAGACTGTCTGCAACGAATTGTTGCCCGCCAGCATTTATTCGCAAGAATACAACTGCGGCTGTGTCTGGAACTAACCACTTTGCCTGATTGGAAGAAAGGACGATACCCGAAACCGCCGCCTTCCAAACTGTCTTATCAAAAGAATATTCCAGAGTACCATTGCCTGTAAGGTTTGTCTGCCAGCGCAGCACACTTGTCTGTTTTGCTAAAAGAGCCTCACCCTTAACCGGGTAAGTCCATAAAAAGGAACCGACTGTATCAAGCTGGTAAGAGAAGGCAAAAGTCTGGGCCGCAGATAACTTACTTCCTCTTACTTCTACTTGGTAATTGCCACCTGCAGGGGCATCAACCGTTATTTGTTCTACGTTGTTCAGCGTGTCTTTTTTCCGTTGCGGAAATTGCAACAGTGAGTCCTTGTTTGCTTTTGTATTCAGTACCCATGGTTCCCATGTTTCACCGGTTGTTACGTTTCGTAAAAGAAGATCAAGATCATTTATCAATGCCTTCCCTGCATTCGGTTGTGCAGCTGGATCTGTCCATGCAAGTGTTATTTTCATCTTAGCTGTGTTGGAAGGAACCACCAGCAGTAGAGTTTTTGTCTCGCCTTGCACTACGCTGTTTTGCCACACACGGTTTTGCAGCACGGTCATCAAAGCCTGGTGAGCATTCAGGCTTCCATAGCCGGTGAGATAATCAATACCCGTTGGTCCGGCATCGTCTGCGCTGTTGATTAAAACAGATTTCACCATTGCCGCATTTGGTAATTGCCCCTGCACCCGCTGAAAGGCTTGTTGAATCAAAGCGCTTGTTCCGGAAACCAATGCTGCTGCACCAGAGCTACCATCTTCACCATAGGCAGCTAATTCAGGCTTCACTCTTCCATCGTATGCTGGCCCTTTTGAGGCAGCGGCCATTGGGTTTCCAGCCGAATCCAGAGCCGTGACAGAAATACTGTTTTTCGATTGTTTAAAATTTCCTGTAAGGTTAGCCATTCCAGCTATACCAGCATAGGTTCCATTTGTTGACGTTGTTGTACCACCATTGCCAGCAGAAAACACATGCACTAATGACGGTACACTATTTACACTTTGATCGTAAGCCATTGCTTCATTACCATAAAACGTTTCAACAACTGTCCCGTAGGAATGATTCTGAACACTTATCTTTTTTTGCTGGTAAACAGCAATTGCCTCTGGAAAAAGATTAGCAAAATCTGCTGCACCAACATAAGCCGATGGGGCTACGCCTAAGGCAATTGGCGATGAATTACCTGCGCCTGCAATGATCGTGGCCATCAGCGATGCATGAGATGTTTGCGATGGAGCCGCTACTCCGGATGAAAATACACGTCCTTTCAAATCAATATCTGCAGTATCGAATGAACGCTCCTTTACTGACACAAAAATGGAATCACCATTAATGGTCGGAAAATACTTTCGAACAAGATTTATTTTGTTCAGCGTATAATCAACGGCACCTGTGCTCAATTCTTCTTTCGGTGGGTGATACTCGTTAATGAAGACAATACCTTCCGTAGCTGCTAACCTTGTTATCTCTTTTCTCGTAAGTCTTGCTTTGTAAATAGGTGGTTCAGTTGCTACCGGCAACAGCTTATATTGGCGAACAACATCGCTGTTAACAATTTTCATTGATACGGAAACAAAACAGCTTTCCGTATCTTTCGAATCATGCAGTTTCTGATCTAAAGAAGAAGAAATCTGCCGAGTAAAATCACTCGATTTTTGACCCATACAGCAAGCAGACAAAAACAGGAAAAAAGGCAGCAACAAGCATTGCTTCATTATGGCAATATAACCAACTCTATATAAATAAACATCGTAAAACCCGCACTACAGCAGTGTTTGCTGGATCGTGGATCTACTTATTAAAAAAAACAATATTTGTTAACATCTCTTAACAATTCCTAAATTAGGTATTCATTTTTTCACCCCCCTTAAACATTTACACACATGAGAAAGACTTGGAGAAATCTCCTGCTAGCCTGCGCCACTGCTTCTGTTTTTGTTGCTTGTAAAAAGGAAGCTAAAGAAGCCGAAATCCAACAAGAAGAAGTTTCGGAAAGCGTGAAAGCACAAATCAAGGCGCTTGGGTTTAACAACCAGAATGTTCAAAAAGTGCCCGAAGGTTACCTGGTAGAAGGAGACCTTATTCTAACCCCTGAAAACCTGATCAACACTCCCACATCTCACGAACTCATTTATGCAAACGAAGAACATTACCGGACAACAAATTTGGTAAATCCATCGACCTACTCTACCATTCGGGTAGCTATCAGTAGTTCCTCTTCATCCCATACCTCTGTGTTTACAGCAGCATTGGATGAAGCGAATCGCCGTTATAACGCAGAAGGTTTACGTATCCGTTTTCAGCGTGTAACATCAAGCCCGCATATTACGATTGAAGCTTACTATCAAGTTAGCAACACGCTTGGTTCGGCTGGTTTTCCAACCAGCGGCGGTGCTCCATACAACCGTATTCGGATGAATACATACCACTACAGCACAAGCACCAGCTCAACAAACGTGAATTACATCGCCACGATTATGGCGCATGAAATGGGTCATTGCATTGGCTTCCGCCATACTGACTACATGGATCGTTCTTATAGCTGCGGTGGATCTTATTACAATGAGGGTGCATCTACTGTAGGTGCGATTCATATACCTGGCACACCAACGGGTCCAAGTGCCAATTCCTGGATGCTGGCTTGTAGCAATGGAACCAACCGTCCATTTACCAGCGCTGACCGCACTGCTTTAAATTATGTATATTAGTCCTTTGAAAGTTTGCACATGAGAATACGCCTCGGCTTTTGCCGGGGCGTTTTTATTTGGTGATGAGGAAGCATTGTCTTTTCAACTTTCCCGCAAAATCAAATGGTGTTGTAGCTTTCGTCAGGTCTTTTATCTGCGCTGCATGCAGCTGCCCCGACCGTAGTTGAAACTTGGTGTAATTGGTACTGAAATATAACAACCCTCCCGGCGTAAGAGCCTTCATACATTGGTTTATGAGTACAACATGATCACGTTGAATATCTAGGATATTTTCCATCCGCTTGCTGTTGCTGAATGTAGGTGGGTCCATCACGATGAGGTCAAAACTTGCAGGAGAAAGTCCTTTTAAATGCTGCAAAACATCAGCGTGCACAGTTTGGTGCGTGGTATAGTCCGGAAAATTGAGGGCCTTGTTTTTTTCCACCCAGGCCAGATAGGTTTTTGAAAGATCAACCGATACCACTTCCCTTGCACCGCCTGCAATGGCATACATCGAAAACGAGCCCGTGTAACAGAAAAGATTCAGCACTCTTTTATCCTTGCTTTGCTCCCGCACCATCTGCCGAGTAATGCGGTGGTCGAGGAATAAACCGGTGTCCAGGTAATCGCTTAAGTTAACAAGGAACTTCAGTCCGTTCTCTTCCACAACAAATTCGTTCTTTTCTTCGGCCACTTTCTGGTACTGGCCGCCTCTTCCTTCTTTCCGTTGCCGAAGCTTTGTAAAAATTTTTTCTGTCGCAACGCCGGTCACTTCACTCACAACACGGATCGACTGGGTAAGCCATTGCTCGTGTTCTTCTTCAGTCAGGTGGTGCCGACGTTTGTATTCCGAGACATATAAATTTTCTCCGTAAACTTCAATAATAAAGGGTGCCTCCGGCAGATCATGATCGTAGATGCGATAGCAGCTAATGCCCTGTCGCCTTGCCTGTTTGCTCAGGTGTCGATAAACTTTTTCAAGCCTATTCTTAAACGATAAAAATTTGCCAAACGATTGCTCCATTGCCAAAAAATTTAGGAACTTCGAAACCCTTCAAAGTTGTTCAAAGTTGAAGGATTAATGTTGAATGTTTTGACATCTTATTCTTCATTCAGCATCTTTTTACACGAAGGACATTGAACAGAATCATCAAACATTAAATGGATTTCGGCGATGTACGCCATTGTAGATATTGAGACAACGGGAGGCTATGCGGCGGCCAATGGAATTATCGAAATTTCGATCCAGGTTTTCGATGGCGAAAGCGTGGTGGAGCAGTTTGAAAGCTTGGTAAACCCGGGACAAGTAATTCCTCGTTACATCCAGGCATTTACGGGGATCACCAATGAAATGGTGGCGGATGCGCCTATGTTTGAAGAAATTGCAGAAAAGGTCTTCACCGTTCTACAAGGTAATATTTTCGTGGCGCACAACGTCAATTTCGACTACTCCTTTGTCAAAAGCAACTTGGACTATTACGGCTATACGTTCAATGCAAAAAAGCTTTGTACGGTGCGTTTATCCCGCCAGGTATTTCCCGGGTTTCCTTCGTACAGCCTGGGCAACCTTTGCCATTCATTAGGTATTGAGATCAAAGACCGCCACCGAGCCGGAGGCGACGCGGCAGCCACCGTTACGCTATTTAAGAAGCTCCTCAAAAACGATAAGAATGGTGCTATTGAAGCCAGTTTAAACCGCAATTCGAAAGAAGCGATCTTACCGCCAAACGTTCCCAGAGAACATTGGGCAGCATTACCGGGCACACCAGGTATTTATTATTTCCACGACCAGAAAGGCAAGGTGGTCTATGTCGGTAAAGCAAAGAATATCCGCTCACGGGTAAACAGTCATTTCAGCAATAATAGCGACAGCAAACAGAAGCAAAATTTTGTGCGGAACGTTTATGCCATTTCGTTTCAGCAAACAGCAACGGAGTTAATGGCTGCCATTCTCGAATCCACTGAAATCAAGCGATTGTGGCCGCAGTTCAATGTATCACAGAAAAAGGCGGAGGAACTATTTGGCATTTTTGTCTATGAAGACCAGAACGGCTACATGCGGCTGGCAATTGAAAAGAAACGAAAGAACAACAACCCCATTTATACCTTCCACTACAAAGTAGACGGCCACGGCGTGATGCGGAAACTAATGAAGGAGTTCTCGCTTTGCCCGAAGCTTTGTTTTATGCAAACAAGCAACGATGCCTGTGTTGGCATAACGGAGGATCATTGCCATGGTGCTTGCGAAAGAAAAGAATTACCCTCGCTGTATAACGACCGCGTATTACAGGCTATTTCCTCCCTTACAAAACGTCCATCTTATGTAGTGCTTGACAAAGGCCTTACCGATGATGAAGTATCGTGTATTATGGTGGTACAAGGGAACTTTTTCGGGATGGGTTATCTACCAAAGAATTTTGAAACCATCAACGAAAAGGCAATTGCAGAATACATCACGCCTTACAAAGACAACAGTACAATTCGTATGTTGCTGAGTTCATTCGCTAATGCAAATCCCGACCAGATCAGGATGTTGTAATTATTCTATTGAGCTGCATTACTACTATTGATCGCCTGTTGCGTCGCACTCTTGTACGTTCATACCGCTATTCGCCAAGAATATTTACGGTTCATATAACAATTAAGAAATTATACTTTTTAGATTACGTAGTTGCCGTAATGCCGCTTTGATGTGCAGGCAATTGAAGCTAATATTATTGCAGGTTTTCCGCAACGACATTAACAGCCAAACTTTAGTTTTAATCAGTATATTTAACTAAGCACTAAATAAGGATTGTATGAGACTCGTTGTACTTTTTATTTACCTGCTCCCTTTTGCTGCAGCCGGTCAATCAAAAACTGATTATGAAAATGTGATGGCAAAATTTCAAAAGTTCTATAACGCTGGGAAAGGCGATAGTATCAATGCGATGTATGGACACGATTGGGATCAAATGAAAATGAAAAAAGCTTTGTGGACAAATGCCAAAGCAGCTGAATATTTGAAAGAATATGGAAGATTGAAATCTTTTAAATTCATTGGTATTGACGAATCAGACCCTAATAAAGTCCATGTTTTTGAAACAATCTTCAGCAAAGCAGGAACAAAGACAACTAGTTTGACTTTGGACAAAAATCTCGCCCTCGGGACCTTTCGTTTCATAACAAGCTCAGAAAGTATTAGCGCACTTCAAAGAAAGCAAAAAAATAGCCGTTAGGTTGTTGATTGCTTTGCACTAGTATAGCTTTTAGTCAATGACTAAGGGCTATCTTTTTTTAAGGTCACATAGAAAAAACACAGCTGACTTTTCTCATTTTATCCTTTCGATCATTATCGTAAGAGGGGAAATAGTATCGGTTATCCACCCGCAAGCCGCTCAAAGTGGTCTGCTTTTGGCATTTATCGAAAACCACAAACACTTTTCCCGAGGCGACATCAGCTTACGATGAGCAACCTTCAGACACCATCCACATTTAATACAGCGAAAAGCATATCACCGCTTTTTATAACCTAGTGCTGAATACTCCACCGCTAATCATCCCCGCTGCGAAGCGCAGTGATTGGCAGCGTAAACAATGACATCTATATGGCGGAGGAGCAAGTATGTATGAACAAATTTCTTCGGTAATGTATGGAAGCTATCGTATTAAAAGGATGCTGTGAGTCGTTCTCACCCCTGCTAAAGTTGCGTGATAGATAGCAAGGGCGAAGAAAAATAGGATTAAAAGTTTTGATCCATCACCGCGTTATTCCGCGGCTATTTCGTTAGACCCAACACCCGGCCAGGTGCACGCTTCTCTTCGGAAAAAAACGCGACAGGAGTTGTGTTAGCGAATTCTTTATACTCTTTAGACAGGTGCTGATAATCGGTATAACCGCAAGCAATGGCTATGCTAAACCAGCTTAACTCTGGCTTTTTCAATCGCATCCAATAAGATCGGTTGAACCTGGCGATGCGGAGGAAAAGTTTCGGAGAAACACCGGTACGATCGTAGAATTTACGTTCCAGTTGACGTGGAGAAAGAAAAGCCTGTCTGGACAGCTGATCAATCGTCCATTCGTCAGCTTTTGTAATGGTTTGCTGAATAACCCGGTCAAGAGCAACCGCCTCCGTTGCACGTTTTTTCAGCAATTGCATAAAGTACGAATCAATGATTGCCACCATTGCGCTGTAGTCAGTTGATTCGGCTAGTCTTTCGTTCACCTCCCGGATACCGTTGGAAAAAACAGCTTCCGCATCCACATACTGATTGGTAAACTCAGACGATACAAACCCTGTCAGGCGGTAGAGAGCCCCCGGCTGAAGGTCAACGGAAATCATCAGGAATTCAGGAACTGACACATAGCGGTTAATCCGCTCCGTTAACTGGCCAGCAACAATTGACCTTTGTTGCAACACTTTATTACCCGTACGGGCATATTCCGCTATCTCAACGCCGCGAGGATAAAAAATCACACACTGTTCAGGGCGGGGCGGAAACGGCTTACAATCTGGCTGCTGTTGTTTATTGAAAACAAAATGACGCACCCGGTACTGGTTGATATAATCTGCCAGTGGTAACGACGGTGAAAAGTCTTTTGCAATCATTGTTATTGATTTTACTCGAACCTATTGTGTCTTTCAAAAACCATGGGGCCATATGGAAGTTACAACATTGTATTTAAAGATCTAATCATACAATTTTTTACTGATGTAAAGCACTTTTGACTAGCCCTACCGCCCTTTATATGGTTTGAAAATTGAACCATATTTGTTTTAAATAATGTCGTTTTTCTACCACTTTCCTCGCATTACTGCACCCTACCTTTAAGCAAGTAAATTATTCCATAGGTTTCCTTCCATTTCCTGCGATATATACCAATCATTAACCGCTGAACAATCATTTATCATCAACTTCCAAATTATTCATCATGCAAACAATTCACCGCAATCTTTTTACAACAGGCTTCCTGTTGCTTCTTTCGCTTAGTGCCTGTAAAAAAACAGACCTCTCACAGACTGCACCAACAAAGGAAGATGAAGCTGCGTCGAACATGAGAAAAGCTTCTTCCGGCTTTATCGAAAACGACATGGTCATGTATTGGAACGACAAGACCCGTATTGTACTTGAAGCACCAATGACCCCGCAGGCTTGTTCACGCTATTTTGCTATGGTGCAAATCGCAGTTCATGATGCTATTAATTCGATCAAGCCAAAGTATGAATGTTATGCTTTGCTGAACACCCGGGACAAAGAAGCTTCGCCTGACGCGGCTGTTGCCAGCGCAGCTTATCATGTCATCACTAAGCTGAATTTGCAGGGAAACAATGCCGTGCAGGCTTGGTACAATGAATCGCTTAATAGTATTCCTAACGGAAATGCGAAGCAGCGAGGTATTGCATTGGGAGAAGATGCAGCTGATGCCATTATCGCCAAGCGATCTACCGATAATTTTCTGATCGCTAACCAGCAAATTTCGCTGCCTGATGGTACCACACCAGGCGCTTACCGCTCTACTCTCCCGTTTAGTCTTCCGCAACATCCCTTCTATCTGCGCAAAGCACTTGACCAGTGGAGCACATTAACGCCTTTTGTGATGAACAGCAGCGACCAGTTCCGGGTGCCACCACCTTACCCGGTCAATTCGCCGGAATACACAACTGAGTATTTTGAAGTGAAAACAAAAGGCGGACGGGTGGGCCATACCCGTACACCGGAAGAAGACCAAATCGGAAGGTTTTGGGTAGAGAATTCAACCCTCGGCTGGAACCGGATGGCCCGTACATTGATCAACAATAAAAAGATAGATGCTTGGAGAACTGCCCGCCTTTTTGCCCTGATGCATACGGCCATGACGGATGCTAGCATCGCTAACTTCGAATCGAAGTATTTCTATTTCTACTGGCGTCCGGAAACTGCGATTCGTCTTGGCGACCAAGACGGTAACCCACAAACCGTTGGCGACCCGAATTGGTTACCCAGTAATACCCAAGCACCCAACCCGATAAACCCTGCTTTCAATTTGTATACGCCGCCAATTCCAGACTACCCGTCGCAACATGCCAATTATGGCGGAGCTGCCGGTGAGGTTATGCGCCGGTTTTTTGAGACCAACAATGTATCAATGGCACTTACCAGTACATCACTGCCAAACGTTACCCGGCATTACCATACCTTGTCGAGTGCAATTCGCGACAACTCACTCTCACGCATTTATGTTGGTTACCATTTCCGGAAGGCAGTAATAGAAGGTGAAGTCCAAGGATTGAACATCGGCAAGTTTGTGTATGAAAATTCATTTCGCGAAAGGGATGACAAAGAGTAAAATAGCAGTTCACAATTTTTAATAAAAGGCCTGCTGCTCCAAAGAGCAGCAGGCCTTTTATTAAACTCTTATCACCCTCCCGAAAGCCACTCAAAATTTTCTGCCTTCGGCATTTTATCAAACACCTCAAACACTTTTTCCGGAGGCGACATCAGCTTGCGATGAGCAACATTCATCCACGCACCATCTACGCTCAACACCGCGCAAAGGGTATCACCGTTTTTTGTAATCTGGTGCTGGATGCTCCAACGAGAATAATCTTTCCGTGATTTGACAACCTGTAAATTGATCTTCACTTCATCACCACTTCTGATCTCCCGCCTGAAAACACATTCTTCGCGGAAAAGTATTGGCCCAAACTGTAACTGTGTCATTACATCAGCCGTAAGACCATATTCATTTAAAAACTCAACCCTACAAAAGGCACCCCAATCGTAATACACAGAATGACGGAGATGAAAGTTGGGATCTAAATCCGACCACCGTATCTGGATAATCTTGCTAAACTCGTTTGTCATAATTCCTTTTTTAAAAAATAAAAGCCAAGCGCTGCCAGGCTGCAAAGTACAAAATCAACTATCCACAGTAAGGTAAACCCTCCATGAGCCGCCAGCTGTGTTCCCATTGTAGGTGCCAGTACCGATGCACTTGCAAAAGCCATTGTGTAAACCGCTGCATACTCGCCCCTGTTGGTTGCTGAACTTCGTTTGACCCAGAAATTATTAAGAAAGGGAAACAGGAACATCTCTCCGAACGTAACGATGACCATTGCTGTTACTACCACCGGCAAGGTTTTGCCAACTTCAAAAAACAAAAACGAAACGCCGATAAGAAACGCACCGATCATGATATAAACAATGCTATTCCGTTTATTCTCCAGTTTGTAAACAAGGATCATTTCAAATAACGCAATCAGCAAACCATTCATGGCCAGGATAGCGCCAATGACAGTTTTGCTCAGCGATACTTCAGTACGGAAATAGGCCGGCACAACACTAAACAACTGGAAAAAGGCCAAGGTAATTAGGAAGAGATAGAACATGCCTCGCATGAAAATTCTATCCTGATATGCGGATGCCGTCCGGATCTTTTCTTTGTGCTTCCCTCCTTTTGCGACAGTTATAGCCGGTGGCAACAAAAACCAAAGCAACAACGAAGCAGCAATACAAGTCAGCCCATCGGCCCAGAACAACAACGCGTTACTGTAGTCAGCTAAAATACCACCTACAGCCGGGCCTATTCCCCACCCTAGGTTGATGGCTAGACGATTTAAAGCGTAAGAGCGAATGCGGTTGTCGTCGTTAGTATAATTGGCAATAGCCGTGGCATTAGCGGGCCGGAATGCTTCGCCTAACGAGCTCAACACGAAGATGCAGATAGCATATTGCAATAGCGTTTGCATTTGTCCTAACACGATGAATAAAACGCCATTAAGCAAAAGACTGAACACCTGCACGTATTGCGGACCAAACCGATCAGTCAGACGTCCACCAAGATAACCGCCCAATACAGAGCCTGTCCCAAACGCTGCCATCACAAAACCTGCCTGTGAAAGTGTGAAGCCTTTCTCCGTCAGGTAAACCGTAATAAACGGAATAACCATTGTGCCGCAGCGGTTGATGAACATCACCAAAGCCAGCCACCAAACAGGCCGTGGGATGCCACTGTAAGCGTTTCGGTAAAGTTGGGCAGAGGCTTGGAGCATGCCCGAAATTAAAGGATGCTTTACAACCCGTTCACCTATTTTTGCGACTTAACTTTCAAAAAACATGAAAACAATTTTGATTGCTGGCCTGGCGGTTTGTGCGCTATCAGCCAATGCCCAAAAAACAAGTCCTAAGAAAACAACCACTACAAAAACAACTACTGGTACAGGCACATTTAAGAACCTGACTGATTCTGCATCGTATGCAATTGGATTAACGGTTGCTAATTTTTACAAACAACAAGGATTTAAGAATCTGAATACTGCTTTGATTGCAAAAGCCATCAGTGATGTGCAGTCAAACAAACAGGCATTAATGGATGAATCGCTGGCAAATGAAACCATCATGTTCTACATCGATCCGAACATGCGTTCTACCGTCCGTCCAACAATTGAAGCAGGGAAAGCTTTCCTCGCACAAAACAAGAAAAAACCGGGTATAAAAACCACGGCGTCCGGTATCCAATATGAAGTGTTGAAAGATGCGCAGGGCCCAAAGCCACAGGCTACCGATACAGTTGTTGTCAACTACGTCGGCACATTGATCAACGGTACCGAATTCGACAACTCAGCAAGAGCAGGCAAGCCAATTGAATTTCCGTTGAACCGCGTTATTCGCGGCTGGACAGAAGGTTTACAATTGATGCCGGTTGGTTCGAAATACAAATTTTACATTCCTTACAATCTTGCTTACGGTGTCAATGGTACGGGTCCTATTCCAGGCGGTGCCACGTTGATATTCGAAGTTGAATTGCTCAACATAAAGAAATAAAAACAAGAAAGGGTGACGCGAAAGTCACCCTTTGATTTGTACCCTATATCAACCATTAAGGTTTTTGAACGATGATCTTTTCCTGGAAGACATCGCCTGTTTCTTTATCGACTGTTTCTACCATGTAAATGCCAGACTGCCGAAGGTCGAGTACCAGCTGATTGTTTTTATAGCTAGCAGTATGGTAAACTATTCTTCCCGTCATATCAATTACAGAAATTTCTTTTGGTGTTGCTTTTTCGAAAACAACATTGATCCTACCGGTGTGGCTTGGGTTGGGATAAACAGTTACTTTAGACAAAGAACTCTCACCTCTCACCTGTTTGGTATCACTTGCCTGGCCTTCTCCATAAAGAGAAAATTCTACCAGCCGATATTGTGATACGCCCCTGAATGGATTAATATCCGAGTACTCGTAGGCCACAGGAACACTGCTGTTACCACTTGGACTTTTCGACGCAACGAAAGCTATCGTTTCCCAATCCTTGTCTGTTTTGCGTTGCACATTAAAACCTTTTGAGCTAGCCTCAAACAGCATCTGCCATTTGATATCGACACGGCTTCTGACCCTCGTAACCGAAAAACTGGTAAGGGTTAACGGAAGCAATGCGCAAGTGCTATTGACCAAATGGGCTTGGGTTGATACGCCACCATTTGGCAAGACCTGCACCCAGAAACTATTTTGACGATAGGCGTTAGGGATGGACACCGAAGATGTAAAAGTAAAAGGCCATGCACCAGTTAATAAAGAGGTGCTACTCGTTGCAAAATTTTCTGTAGCAATTAAAACATCGGTAGAAGGATCAAAGCTGCCAAAGCTACCAGCGTCTGCAAAGATCTTATAGGTCCCTGTTGCGTTTGAGGTGGCGGAAACAATCTGCACACCAATATTCTGGTCCGAACAATTCATTGCGCTGCGATTTGTAACCTCGTTGATGACAAATGGATTCCCTTTGCCAACGCAGTGTACGTTTTTCCCCTGGCTTTGCTGGCTTGACCAAACATCGCCAACAAACTTGTAGATGTTGTTTGCATTACAATCAACCCCTGCCAACACCACATTTTCTACCGTAAAGCGGTCGATGTTGTTGGCTACCGTTTTTCTGAGAGTGACATTTCCATATCCTTGTAAAGGCAACACTTTCGTATAAGATGGATCGGGATTGTAAGTATCGTATAAAACCGGGTTTGTTGAAGATGGGTCTTTAACGATAACTGTTCCAATTGATGCCGAAAGATTGGCTGCTATTGGTGGGTTAGCAGGGTTAGTATAATTGAACGATTGGTAACTGCTTTGTTGCCAGATGTGAAAGTAGGTATACTTATTCCCGTTGTTTGCTTTTTGCTCCCATGAAAGATTCACTTTCACATCGCATTTTCCCGGGAAACGTACCGAAGGAGTGCTGGAAACAAAAACGGTTGTAATGGATGAAACTTCGCATGCGCCTGTAATCTGTCCCTGCGCACGGGCATGTAAAACGAAAGCAAGCAATAATGCCGCAGAAAAAACTGTTTTCATAAACGGTAGTTTAATGATCAATAGGGTATATGTTGAAATAGCTCAACCGAAATCAGGGGTTTCCTGGAGTTGGAAATTGATCATTGATAGGATGCGAAGGATTGGCTAAATGAAACAGCATTAGATGCGTTCATCAATCGCAGGTAAGGGAGACAATAAAATAAGGGAGGTTTTGTTCAGGAGATAGTGGGTACGTAGGGCAAAAGTATACGGTGGGTTTGAAGAATGCAAGCTTTGGAAAGAAATATTCTGAGAAAGTTGAATTGACTAATTGTACCGCTTGCGTTTCAACAGGTATGATTTATTTCAGCGTAACAGCCTTCTTTTCTTTTGCCCACTTCAATGCTTGTTGAAACTGCTCTTTCTCAGTGAGGCTGGTATTATCAAGTACTAGCGCATCTTCTGCTTGTCGTAAAGGACTGACTTCCCTGTTGGAATCGATGTAATCCCGCATTTCCAAATTAGCCTTTACTTCTTCAATTGTGACGTTTGGATTTTTTTCATAGAGTTCCTTAAAGCGACGTTCAACCCGAACGGCATTATCCGCCGTCATAAATATTTTTAATTCTGCATCGGGAAAGACCACAGTGCCAATATCACGACCATCCATTACAATGCCCCTGCCCTTTCCCATTTTCTGTTGCTGCGCAACAGCAAACTCACGAACTTCTTTGATGGCAGCTACGTCGCTTACTTTTTCGGCTATGACTAAATCACGGATGACATATTCTACGTTTTCACCATTCAGGTAAATCTCTGACTGCTGACTCTTCTCGTTGAAAATAAATTCAAGCGAAATATCTTTTAATGCTGTGATCACTTCTTTTTTATCCGTCCAATCAACGTGGTTTCGCAGAAAGTAAAGTGTGATAGCCCGGTACATGGCGCCACTGTCAACATAGACATAGTTCAGGGCCTTTGCCAATTGCTTTGCCAGTGTACTTTTTCCGCACGAGGACCAACCGTCGATAGTGATGATAATCTTTTTCATGTCTTGCTCTACGTTGCAAAAATGAAGAGTATCCCTCTATCTGCAAAATGAAATAAAATGGAAAAGGCTGCCTTGTGAGGCAGCCTTGAAATAAAAGTGTTCTGTGCTTATTGTTTGATCAATTGTTGTGAATTCACAATTCTTCCTTCTTCATCCCAGAATTGTATGCGATAGCTTCCGGCCGCCAATGCTTGTGCATTCAAAGGCACCTGCGATGCACCTGCTGCTACCTGCACCTGTTGTGTATTCACCATCTGCCCTACTGCATTGATGTATTCAATGCGCAGCTTGCGTGCAGTACCTGAACTGATGTTTACAATGACCTGGCCTTTACCCGGGTTTGGATAAATATCACCAATGGTGAATATGTTCCTGCCATCGAAATTCACCTGTAATACAGTGCACAGGTAACGGCTGGCACCGTTGGCTTCGATTGCACGAACACGGTAGTAAGCTGATCGTAGTCCGGCAATTGAACGATCGGTGAACTGGTAATTACCAGCATTTGTTGCATTGAGGGATCCCACTTTTTCATAACTGTTACCATCTGTGCTGCGTTCGATCTGGTATACAGTACCTATTCCTTCACCACTTACCTTCCATGATAAGCTCACTTCACTACTGCCTTTGCTTGCTCTGAAATCAAGACAGTTCACCGGCAACGGTGCAAGTACTGGTTCAACCAGCGCAAACTTCGAGAAGCCGTTGAACGTGGCTGTAAATCCATAGAAACCTTGCGATGAGGAATCAATCACTTCGGAAGGCGTTACCACAACGGAATTCGCTCCAACAGAATTGTCAATATTAGCTGCGTTGCTCTTTAAAATCCGCAATTGTGATGGCGACACACTAAAGCCAGCCAATTCGCTGATTGTGTAATACAGTGTCAGCGTATAAGTAGCATTGCTGTTTTGTGATGGTGTGATCTCATGAACCTTCCTTGTACGACGACCGCCTGCGTAAGGAACAGTTCCGTTACCAGTTTGGATCAAGGTATCCTTCACACAACCCAGGTCTGCGCTGGCATCAATCATACGTGACAATAAACCTTTGTCTTCCTCGCTGTAGAAATAAACCGGGTTACCTGGTTCAACTTTCACTGGCGTTGTTACAGTGGAAGTAGAATCTGATTCGACTTTTCTTCCCTGGCCTGTCACTGAAATATTATCAATCGTGATGCTGTTTGGCGAAATGGTCGCTAACTCGTCGTTTACCCACTTAAAGCCTAAGTAAAATTGACGATTGCTGACAACACGTGGCAACAGCTCATTATAAGTCGAGTCTGTCTGGCTCAAATAAAGCGGTTCTGATGCTGTTCTTGCCCTGCCACCTGATGTATCAACATCAAAGCGATTGAAATTGACTCCATCGAAAGAGTATACTACTTCACCGTAGTCACAAGCAGGACTGCACGCTCCTTCACCGCCTGCACTCCAAATAAATCGCAAACGAATGCTGTCGAGACCTCTCGCATCAATCATCGGCGTGCGAAGAATAACCTGTGCACCAACATTCGGATCATAGATAGGTTGTGATTTTGGATCAATTACTACTAGGTTTGGATTGTAGATGTAAGCTCGCTTGGTTGTCCACTGCAATGTTGAAGGCTGTGGCGAACGGACATTCCACTCAGCACCTGACGGATTTGTTTTATTCACCTTGCCCCAACCTGACGGCAATGCATCATTTGGTGTTGATTCAAAATTCTCCGTTAGGATCGTAAAGGTGTTACCAATCTTAGGCAGCACGTCATCGTCCTGAACTACAATTGTTTTACTGAAGTTGAATCCTGCAAATGAACTTGTAGCGTTCAAAATGATTGTTTCATCGCCTTCCACCATATCATCATGGAATATGCGCAGACGGAGAACCTTGTTGCCGGTTTCACCAGCATTGAATGTTACAGATGAAGCTGATAAAGAATAGTCGTGAGCTTCTGCTGTTCCACCCAGTGTAAAGTTTACGGTTGTTGGTGTTGATTGAGCGAAGATCAGGTTTACGCCTACCACTACTTCTGTAAAGGCACCACAAGCACCCGATCCTTCATTAACAATTGTATCCAGTATATTGACAGATAAAGTTGGTGCTGTACAACCAGCCCATGCTGCACCGACGTTTACACCAAACCAAGCATCGGTAACAGTGATCTCTTCTTGCGAACACGGACCGTACAAAACTTTTGCAGCAGCGATAGAAGCTGCTCTCGCCTCCGCAAATTTTGCGTTTGGTGTTAATGCCAGCTCCATCAAATAAGTGATTTGTTCAGCTTTATCGAAACCTATTCCGAGAAAGCCAGTTAGTGCACCGTAGTTGTTCCCCGCATTTTCTACCCAATCAGTGCCGGCTGATGTTGTGCGTGGCTTATCAGCAATACCATCATCAGTGTAAGCTGGGGATCCGGTAGTAGTTTTTGGTCCTTGCACCATTAAATAAAACCATTTGTTCAACACACCACTGTTGGTGTGTACACCGCATTGGTCATTGGCCAGGTTGGGTACACAATCAGGATTTTGCCAGTAACGGCCACCGTACGTATCAGGATCTGTTTTGGCTTTGGGATTATCCATCCGGCGCAGGCCGATGTTATCGGCAGAAATCTGTTCGCCAATCTGGAAATACTGGTAAGGTAATGACGCATCTACCTTCAGGTTCGCATAACGCTCAACAGCCGCTGCCCAGATGTCGCTTAGTCCTTCGTTCATAGCACCCGACTCACTTTCATATACCAGGTCCGAAGTGAACGTACAAACACCATGGCCAATTTCGTGACCGCAGACATCCAATGATACTAACGGACGGAAGCCACTGTTAACAGCAGTTCCCGATCCATCTCCATAGGTCATAGAACTTCCGTTCCAAAACGCATTGTCGTAAGCAGGTCCATAATGCACATAACTTTTGATAGCGGTGTTCTTGTTATCAAAACTCAGGCGGTTGTGTATATTTTTCCAGTAATCATATACAACGCCGGCACCCCAATGTGCATCGATCGCAATGTCATCATTGGTGGCTTCGGTTGCACCGTTCGAACCGTCTCTTGCCGGGTTGCCGCGAATTAAATCTTCACGAGTGGCAAGACCCTGGTCAGGTTCATCTTTCCAGTTATTATCCCGGTCAACGAAGGCCAGTGCTGTTGCCTGAATTTGTGGTAAAGAAAGCGGCACACCACCCACCGCGTTGCAATCATAGGTTTCAATTCCACCGCCTCTTGTGTCATCAATCAACACGTATACATCTTCTCCGGTTACAGGTATCCGCGGGTCAACCCCACTGTAAGTCAACATTGCATCAGGATTATTAGGATCCTGAACTGTTTGCCCTACTGGAACAGTAATTTTTTTTGTAAAGATTTGTCGTACACCAGCATAGCGGGTAAGACCTGTACCTTGTACAGAAGCGAACGGCTTTGGCGGCGAATAACGAATTTGTCCCTTTTGGGCGAGGTTATAATATTGGAAGTTGGGAATGTAATACAGTGAATCTGGCTTTGCATGAACCTTCTCTGTGTCAACGTGCTTGATGACCGCATCACGGAGTAGTATCTTTCCATTAATGGCGTCAACATAAATTACATAGTGACTCAACGGCTGTACAGCAAAGATGTCAAGTCTGTAAGCAAGGCGTGCTCCTTTTGTTCCGTAAACATCTTTTGCAATTACCAGTTCCTGCTTAGGCAGATAAGTTTGGCGCAATGCTTCAATTTGCCGTTGCATATAGACGTTCCCGGGATATAGGCGCTTATCTTCTTCCAAAGCTTCCCAGACATACTTGGTAGCTCTTACAAAATCCAGCGCTTTTGCTTTTGCAGTCTCAAAAGGCAATTGCGGAACAATGGCAAATGCATCATTGAGCGGATAAGACTCCGCAGTGATTGAATAAACGACGCCGTTTTTACTAATGACATTGTAAGCCGAGTGCTCGACTTTGATGCCATTAAAAAACGATTTGTACTTGTCCACTTTGATGTTGCCTTTGACCTCAGTGCTTGCAACAAGACGCAGTTCGTGCTTCCCAGTAAGATTAAACAGTTGTTGGATCACTGTCTTACTATTGGCGTCGGGAACATTTGCAGCGGGTTGGAAGTTGATTAGTGAAGGCGTTCGAAGGACGGGATCAACAATAAATTCGCCGATCCGTTTGTCGGCTTTTAATTTTTGCTCGATTGATTGCGCATAGGACAAATAGCCACATAGCAAGGAAAGGAATAGGGCCATCCCTCTCCGGAGGTAGAGTTTCGTCATGTGTGTAAGGTTTAAGGGTGTAAAAGCATTCCGGCTTTCAGAGTGGGCTTGGAAGTGGGTGGTTTTGCGAAGGGATGCGGGATGATGGGCTAGCGAAGCATTCTCTGCAAATGTTTTGCCAATCTTAAAAAAATGTTAACGGCTCTTGCACATACGCAACAAAAAACCCGTTGGATTTACCAACGGGTTTTTAAATATTATAGTTAATGCTTATGCTTTCGACTCTTGTTCAATCTCTGACTTCAGTGTGAACGTCAGCTTTGCATTCTCTTTATCCAAATCAGCCTGCAATACATCACCAGCTTTGATATTCATGTTTAGAATCTCTTCTGCCAGCGGGTCTTCCAGGTATTTCTGAATTGCTCTGTGCAAAGGACGGGCACCGAACTGCTGGTCATAACCTTTATCAGCAATGAAGCTCTTCGCTTCTTCTGTCAATTCAAGGTTGAAACCAAGGTTGTTCAGGCGCTTCAGTACACTCTTCATCAGGATGTCGATGATCTCGAAGATGTTTTCTTTCGTCAATGAATTGAAGATGATTACATCATCGATACGGTTCAAGAACTCCGGAGAGAAGGTACGTTTCAGTGCTTTTTCAATTACGGCCTTGTTTGCTTCATCCTGGTTCTGAATGCGGGCTGCCGTAGCAAAACCAACACCCTCACCGAAATCTTTCAACTGGCGAACACCGATGTTCGAAGTCATGATGATCATCGTATTCTTAAAGTCAACCTTGCGGCCTAAACCATCCGTCAACTGACCATCATCCAATACCTGCAACAGGATGTTGTAAATATCCGGGTGAGCTTTTTCAATCTCATCCAAAAGGATTACGCTATATGGTTTGCGACGAACACGTTCGGTCAACTGACCACCTTCTTCATAACCCACATATCCCGGAGGCGCACCAATCAAACGAGATACAGTGAATTTCTCCATGTACTCCGACATATCAATGCGAATCAGAGCATCTTCACTATCAAACATGTGGCGGGCTAATGCACGGGCCAACTCTGTTTTACCTACCCCGGTTGGGCCCAGGAAGATGAATGTACCGATTGGCTTTTTCGGATCTTTTAAACCTACACGGTTACGTTGGATAGCTTTCACCACTTTTACAATGGCTTCGTCCTGGCCAACCACCATGCCTTTCATCTCGCCAGACATTTGGCGAAGTTTCTGCGTTTCCGCTTCTACCATTCGCTTAACAGGGATACCTGTCATCATGCTAATAACTTCAGCAATGGCTTCTTCACCAATCGGATAACGCTTGTGCTTGCTTTCTTCTTCCCACTGTGCTTTCGCTCTTTCCAGTTCTTCGCCCAAACGTTTTTCGGTATCACGTAGCGCAGCCGCTTCTTCAAACTTCTGGCTTTTCACTACGCGGTTTTTTTCAACCTTTATGTCTTCAATCTTTTTTTCCAGATCAAGAATGTTCTGCGGAACATTGATGTTCTTCAAGTGAACTCTTGCTCCTACTTCATCCATCACGTCGATCGCTTTGTCGGGCAACAAACGGTCAGTAATGTAGCGGTCGCTCAGCTTCACGCAGGCATCAATCGCTTCCTGATCATAATCGACGTTGTGATATTCTTCGTACTTCGCTTTAATGTTATTCAGTATCTGAATGGTATCTTCTACAGATGGCGGATCGATCATTACTTTTTGGAAACGACGATCAAGTGCACCGTCTTTCTCAATGTACATACGATACTCATCAAGTGTAGAAGCGCCAATGCATTGGAGTTCGCCACGAGCAAGGGCTGGCTTAAAGATGTTGGAAGCATCCAGCGATCCGGAAGCACCACCAGCACCTACGATGGTATGAATCTCATCGATGAACAGGATCACATCTCGATTCTTTTCCAGCTCGTTCATAATGGCCTTCATGCGTTCTTCAAACTGTCCGCGGTATTTGGTACCGGCTACAAGCGCTGCCAGGTCAAGCGAAATCACTCGCTTGTCAAACAACACACGGGATACTTTCCGCTGAACAATACGAAGCGCCAAACCTTCCACGATAGCGGTCTTACCCACACCAGGCTCACCAATCAGGATCGGGTTGTTTTTCTTCCGGCGGGAAAGAATCTGAGAAACTCTCTCAATCTCTTTCTCACGGCCGATGATTGGATCCAGCTGGCCTGTTTCGGCTAGCTTGGTGATGTCTCTACCAAAATTGTCCAATACCGGCGTCTTGCTTTTAGTAGCACCTTGCTGACGACCTTTTGAGCTTGAGTATTTCTTCTCATCGTCAAAATCCTCGTCGTTTTCGTCCTGGTATTCGGCACGGGGGTCGTTTTGCTTCACCATGCCCAATTCCTGTCTAAAGATGTCGTAATCCACGTCAAATTGATTTAAGATTTGTGTAGCAATGTTCTCTTTATTCTTGAGGATGGACAGCATCAGGTGTTCGGTTTCTACGGTAGGGCTTTTCAGCGCCTTGGCTTCCAGTACAGTTACACGAATCACTTTTTCGGCTTGCTTTGTCAAAGGCAGGCTATTGATATTAGCGATGTTTTTACCGGTCTTGTCCTTCACTGCCAGCTCTACCTCTTTGCGTAATTCGTACAGGTCAACGTTAAAGCTTTTCAGAATGCGAACCGCTGTATTGTCCCCCTCACGGATTAACCCTAGCAATAAATGTTCCGTCCCAATAAAATCATTGCCCAATCGTAATGCTTCCTCCCTGCTGAACGAGATGATCTCTTTTACTTGCGAGGAAAAATTATTATCCATTTTACTTGTTGTCCTTTTTTACAAGATTAAAAAAATATTTTTGAGCCGGGATCGACTATAAATGTATAGTTCTTTCTCATTTAAACAATATGGAAGTCAAAACTGATACCAAAGAGAGATTTCATGTCATAAGGGTGGAAACCCCGGAGATGTCTGCTACTATGGCAGATGAGTTGGACCGCCAATTGGGAGAGCTGCTTAAAGATAGTGTAAGAAACGTGGTACTAAACCTGAGCGGTGTTAAATCTATGCAAGAAGAGGCAGCCGAAAAGCTTGTTCGCACACAACAAAAATTTTATGAATCAGGTGCTTCTTTTGTTGTTTGCGAAATGCTTGCGGCGGTGGAAGATTTCTTAGACAGCAAAAATCTATTGGAGCTTATGAATGTTACTCCAACGGAAAGCGAAGCTTACGATATTGTTCAAATGGAAGAGATTGAACGAGAGCTGTTAGATGAAGAGGAAGAGTTCTGAACCGTGATTTTTATAGTCAAATGAGTAGTTATGAGGTATGTGAAAAATTTTGTTTTGATAGCCATTGCATCAGTGATTCTAATCTTTCTGATTCTTATTTTATTTCAGCTCTTTGGATAAAACCTAAAAAAGAAAACATCAGATGCTAACGCACTAGCTCTCGTCAGGAAGAGCTGGAGATGAACCCGAAGCCAGTACCCTGATGAAGCTGTCGTTGCGTCGCACTCTTGTACGTTCGGTAATTCTAGTTGGCAATAATGAATCCTCCTCCTGCTTTACAAACTGCAATTCAACAAAAACTTTCAGCACATTTTCCTGCTTCGCAAAAAATAAATTTTTTATCAGTAGGTGGCGGAAGTATCAACGATACGTATCGGTTGTCCTTCGGTGACCAAACAGTGTTTTGTAAAATCAATTCTGCTACAAAATTTCCCCAACTTTTTGAGAAGGAGAAGACCGGGTTAGCACTGCTGGGAGAACAGGGCATCATGAAAGTTCCTTCAGTTGTTGATTTTTTCGAATTCGAGGATAAACAAGTGCTCCTGATGGAATGGGTACCCGAAGGTGAGCGAACAGAAAATTTCTGGAAACTGTTTGGTGAACAACTCGCAGCTCTTCATCAGCAGTCCGCCAGTTATTTTGGATTGAAAGAAGCCAATTATATGGGTTCTGTTCCGCAAATGAATCATCAGCATCAATCATGGGTTTCATTTTTCAGGGAGGTGCGACTGCAGCCAATGGTGCATTTGTGCGCTAACAAAGGCTTATTGTCAACTTCTCACCCACAGGCATTTGAAAAACTCTACAAGCAACTTGCGAATGTTTTTGAAGAAGAGAAACCATCGTTGTTGCACGGTGATTTATGGAGTGGCAATTTTATGTGCGATCAAAACAGCAAACCTGTTTTGATCGACCCTGCTGTTTATTACGGGCATCGTTCCATTGACCTGGCCATGACCAGGCTTTTCGGTGGTTTTCGTAAACCGTTTTATGATGCCTATCATTATCATTTCCCGTTACCATCCAATTATGAAGAGCAGTGGCAAGTATGTAATCTCTATCCTCTATTGATACACTTGTATCTATTTGGAAGCAGCTATCTTTCGCAAATTGAAAGAACACTAAAGGCCTTTGCATAAATTTACCTGCCCACGTTAATCACAAGTATGGTGTTCAACCTTTGCTGAAATGCTAACTAATTAACCAATTCACGTATTCACCTATTTTTGTCCGTATGTTATCAGTGACGATATTGGGCAATAATTCGGCCGTACCGGCATTTAACCGTCACCCTACGAGCCAGGTGGTATCACACGATGGTACCAATTATTTAGTGGACTGCGGTGAAGGCACACAAATTCAAATGATCAAATACAAGATTCGTCGCGGTAAGATTACTCACATCTTTATTTCGCACCTGCACGGTGATCATTACTTTGGCCTGGTCGGATTAATCAACACCTTTTCCCTTTTATCACACAAGCAGGAAATGCACATTTATGCACCTGCTCCTTTGCAACAGATCATCGAAATGCAGCTAAAAGTAGCTGATAACACCTTATCCTATCCCTTGTACTTCCATACCCTAACAGAGCCTGGTGTTTTAGTTGACAACGACAAGATCAAGATCTCTTGTTTTCGGATGACACACCGCATCGAATGTTATGGTTTTGTGTTTGATGAGAAAGAAGGCAAACGAAAATTACTGATCGATAAGGTCCGAAAGCTTGATATACCTGTTTCTTTCTACGGAAGTCTTCAAGCGGGCTTAGACTATATCACTCCAAAAGGAAAACGAATTCCAAATGCTGATGTAACTACTGATCCGGAGCGGGGAAAGAAATATGCCTTTTGCGCTGACACCCGTTACGAAGAGAGTATCATTCCGCATATTTACGGTGCCGATATGATCTACCACGAAACAACCTATCTGGATAACATGCGGGACAAAGCGTTCGAACGTTTTCACAGCACCACAAAACAGGCAGCGCTAATTGCCCGCAAAGCAATGGCGAGAAAACTGTTGATTGGTCACTTCAGTTCGAAGTATGCAACACTGGAGCAGTTTGTTCAGGAAGCAAGAGAAGTATTTCCTGAGACTGAGTTAGCATTAGAGGGTGTTACTTATAATATCCACTAAAGGTGAGTTGTGAGTGGCCAGTAGTGAGAGCTATCTCCTATAATTCACAACTCACCACTGACCACTCACTATTTCAATTCTTCCTTCAAGAACTTTCCTGTAAAGCTTTCCTTTACGTCAAGCAATTTTTCCGGAGTTCCTTCAAACAAAACCTTTCCACCACCACTTCCGCCTTCCGGACCAATGTCAATAATATGATCGGCGACCTTAATTACATCCATGTTGTGTTCGATCACTAACACAGTATTTCCGCGATCAACCAATTTGTTCAATACTTCAAGCAAATGATGAATGTCTTCAAAGTGCAAACCGGTAGTTGGTTCATCGAGGATGTAAAAAGTCTTACCGGTGTCTCGTTTTGCTAATTCCGTTGCCAGTTTCACCCGTTGTGCTTCACCACCGGAAAGTGTTACCGCGGATTGACCAAGCGTGATGTAACCAAGTCCTACATCTTCCAACACTTTAATCTTACGATAAATGAAAGGCACTGCCTGGAAAAATTCAACGGCTTCTTCAACCGTCATTTCCAACACATCAGCAATGGATTTGCCTTTATACCGAATTTCAAGCGTTTCACGATTGAAACGTTTACCATTGCATTTTTCACAATGCACATATACATCCGGCAAGAAGTTCATTTCAATGGTTCGCAAACCACTTCCTTCGCAAACTTCGCATCTACCGGTTTTTACATTGAATGAAAAACGTCCCGCATTATAGCCGCGGATTTTTGCCTCAGGAATTGAAGCGAATAAGGTCCTGATCTCAGTAAAGAACCCACAGTAAGTTGCTGGATTACTTCTTGGCGTACGACCAATCGGTGATTGATCAATTTCAATGACTTTATCGATTTCTTCCAATCCCTTCACTGACTTGTGCGGCATTGGCGTCAACTTGGAATTGTAGCAGTACGTCGAAAGCAACGGGTACAACGTTTCATTGATTAAGGTTGATTTTCCACTTCCGCTTACACCTGTTACAACAATCAGTTTACCTAAGGGAAACTTGACATTGACATTTTTCAAGTTGTTTCCGCTGGCGCCTTTGATCTCAATGCATTTTCCGTTTCCTTTCCGCCGTTCTTTCGGTACTTCAATCTGCTTCTCCCCATTTAAAAAACTGGCCGTCAGCGAACCATTCTTTAGAATTTCCTGCGGCGTTCCCTGTGCCATAATCCGCCCACCATGGAAACCTGCTTTTGGACCAACATCAATCAAGTGATCGGCCGCTAGCATGATGTCTTTATCGTGTTCGACTACGAGCACTGAGTTACCGATATCTCGAAGGTTTTGCAGCGCTGTGATCAAACGATGGTTATCGCGTTGGTGCAAACCAATGGAAGGTTCATCCAAGATATAAGTAATGCCCTGTAGCTGCGAACCAATCTGCGTAGCCAACCGGATACGCTGTGATTCACCACCGCTTAATGTTCTTGTTGGACGATTTAAAGAAAGATATGTGAGGCCAACATCCAATAAGAACTGCAGACGTTCGCGGATTTCTTTCAGGATTTCACGGGCAATAACGTTTTGTTTATCGTTCAAACGCTTTTCAATATCCGTAAACCATTCTCTGAGTTGCGTTAAGTCAACATTGCTTAATTCTGCAATGTTCTTCTCGGCCACTTTAAACCAAAGGCTTTCTTTTTTCAACCTAGTACCATTGCAGGTTTTACAGGTTGTCAGCTCCATAAATCCTTCAGCCCAACGCTGAATGGCTTCGGAAGTGCTTGTTGCAAACCAACGCTTCACCTGGTTCACCACACCTTCAAACTCGCCGCTATACACTTCTCCGGAAATGGCCTCATCATCGTATTGCAGCTCTTCTTCAGCTGTCGCTTCTTCTTTTCCAAACAACACCAGGTTCAGTGCCTTTGGCGAAAGATCCTTAACCGGCTTATCTAAACTGAATTTTTCTTTTCTTGATAACTGTTGTACCTGGCGAAAGATATAAGCTTCTCTTTCACCACCTAAAGGAGCAATACCGCCATCATTGATACTTAAAGAATCATCAGGAACGATGGCCTTCATATCAACGGTATAAACCTGCCCCAAACCTTTACAGGTAGGACAAGCCCCGTAGGGCGAATTAAAAGAAAATGCATTGGGCGATGGCTCTTCGTAAGAAAGACCTGTGTCTTCGCACATCAAAGCACGGCTATAGGTTGCCTGCTGCCCCTTGGCCTCTTCGGAAATGACAAACATCAAATCTTTACCAAGCTTCAATGACTGCTGCACACTTTGGCTAATGCGAGTCCGCATGTCTTTCGTCACTTTCAATCGATCCACTACCAGTTCAATGTCGTGAATCTTGTAACGGTCCACCTGCATCTTCGGTGTAAGGTCTTTGATCTCACCATCCACTCTAACTTTCAAAAAACCTTTTTTGCGAACTTCTTCAAACAACTCGCGGTAATGACCTTTCCGGCCGCGGACAAGTGGAGAAAGCAAAGAAATCTTCTGTCCATCAAAACGTTTGAAGATGTTGTTGACAATCTCGTCCTCGCTCCAGCGCACCATCTTCTTACCTGTATTATACGAATAAGCTTCGCTGGCACGGGCATATAACAGACGCAGGAAATCATAGATCTCGGTAACGGTGCCTACAGTTGATCGCGGGTTCTTGTTCGTTGTTTTTTGTTCAATGGAAATAACCGGCGAGAGACCGGTAATCTTATCCACGTCCGGACGCTCCATCTCGCCAATAAACTGGCGGGCATAGGCACCAAAGGTTTCCATGTACCGGCGCTGGCCTTCGGCAAAAATGGTGTCGAAGGCGAGAGATGATTTACCACTTCCCGAAATTCCGGTGATGACCACCAGCTTATTTTTCGGAATGGATATATCAATATTTTTCAGGTTATGTTCTTTGGCTCCAAAAACCTCGATAAACTCCTCTGTGTGTGTTCCGTTCGTAGGCGTAGTTGTTTTTTTCATTCGCTTCTCCAATCAGGAGGTGCGAAGATAAGTAACAGGCAACCTTTGCTAAAAACTTTAGGTTTTCAAAAATAAATTTCCTGCTTGTTAAGGCATTTTAGCATTCTGGCACAGTTTTCAGTATGAAGGCCCGAACTCCTTTAAACCTAAAAAGCAGAACATATGAAAAACAAAGCCCTTCTTGCATCAGCGCTGTTTCTCACAGCAGTAGCTAGTGCCCAGACACAACCTACAACGCCAACGCAACCATCAACGCCTAGTCAGCCAACAACACCTTCCACTCCTGCTCCTACAGAGCAACCCGCACAAGCTCCCGTTATTGATTCGGCTACACTTATTGCTAACAGTATTAATGCGGCTTACGTGTCTAACCCCGAAGAGTTAAAGGGCCTGACCACCGAAACATTACGACCAGAGCATTCGTTTCCTGTATTAGGAAGCTTCAGTGCATCGGGTAACTCTACAGCCAATGTGACCATTAGCTTAGATGAAACCAACAAAGGAATTGTATGGGTGGATGGTTTACCTCAAGGCAAGTTTAAAGCTTTGATGAAAAAAGCCCCAGCCACTTATAAGATACCCGCACAAACAACCGAAAGCGGAAAAAGCGTACCAGAAGGCACCCTGTTTTACAATCCAGCATCCAAAGAAGTTACAATTGTTTTAGGACGTGCATTTAACAATGCCGACCCTCAAGCTTCTTTAACCATCTCAACCAAGTCCAAATCAAAGGTTACGACATACACAGGCATCAAAGCAGCTGCCCCTGTCACTGTCGAGACACCAGCCTCTCAACAATAGCCTAAAGAAAAAATGAAGAACCAGAAAAGGGCCCGAAAGGGCCTTTTTTCTTTTATTACCTGTCCTATTGTTTCTACAACGTCGTAAGTGGGCTACGATAGAAACCTGCAATTCTATTCAACTCCCAGAGTATGTTTTCACCAAGAACATTTGAACAGGATTAGAATTTGCCTCTTTCTCTTAAAGCTTTCCAAAAAACAGCCTGCACAGTTCTTTCAGCATTGGGTAATGGTACAGTGTTTGGAAAACCAAAGCCAAACAATTTGAACTATGAAGACAATTAAACACTTTGCTATTGTTACTGCATTTTTCGGTTTAGCTATTTCAGGATGTAAAACAGCAAGTCGTTCTCAAAAAGGTGCCGTGATTGGAGCAGCCGGCGGCGGTGCTATTGGTGCCGTGATTGGTAAGGCTGCAGGTAACACAGCGATGGGTGCCATCATTGGCGCAACAGTAGGCGGCGTAACAGGATCCGTGATCGGACGGAAGATGGACAAGCAGGCAGAAGAGATGAAAGAGGTATTGGGCGATGCGGAAGTTCGCCGTGAAGGAGAGGGCATCATTATCAACTTTAAAGAAAAGGTACTGTTTGGTTTCAACAGCTCAGACCTGGGCAGCAGTGCACAATCAAACCTCGACAAGCTCGTGAATGTATTGAACCGTTATCCTGACACAAACATTGAAGTGATTGGCCACACAGATGCCGTTGGCTCTGATTCTTATAACCAGACTTTATCTGAACGTCGTGCAAATTCCGTTCTGAGCTACATCAGGAGCAAGAACATTGCTAGCACACGTTTGAAAGCAAAAGGTATGGGCAAGACAGATCCTGTTGCCACAAATGAAACAGATGAGGGTCGTGCACAAAATCGTCGTGTTGAGTTTGTGATTACTGCCAACGAAAAAATGAAAGAAGATGCCAAGCGTGAAGCATCAACACGTAAGTAAGGACGCAATTCGTGAATCAGCTTAAATAAATATTGGCTTTAGGAATATTAATCTTGAAATTTTATTACGTATGAAAAGAGTGGTTTTAACTGCGAGTTTATTGAGTGCAATTGTATTAGGTGCATCGGCACAACAATCACCGTCTATGGTGCGGACAGCCGGTAAGACAAGCTTCGGTGTGCATGCCGGCGTGAACATGTTTAACATCAATGGAAAAAACGCTGCCGGCAATGAGCTTAACAACAAATTGAAAACAGGATTTGAAGCAGGCGTGAATACGGATATCCCGTTAGGTGGCGGATCTTATTTGCAGCCTGGAGTCGACTTCCGCCGGAAAGGCGCTGAAGCGGCAGATGGTTCAAAAATTCACCTGAACTATATTGACGTGCCGGTGAATTTTGTTTATAAGCCAATCTTAGGCACGGGCAATTTTGTATTGGGATTTGGACCGTACGTTGGCTTTGGAATCAGTGGACATGTAAAATCTCCTAATGGTGTAAAGCAGGATGTACAATTTGGTAATGACCAATCGACAACTACCAGTGCTGTGCAATTAAAACGAATGGATGCCGGCGCGAATTTTCAGGCAGGTTATGAATTTGCCAACCGCATTGGTGTTACATTAAAAACACAGCTCGGTCTGATTGATATTGATCCGAATGTTGCATCGGGTGGTAATAACGATACCCGTTTCCGCAACACCGGGTTCGGATTATCTCTTGGATATCGTTTTTAGTTTCATTGTAGCTAACCATACAAAGGCTGCCCTTTACCGGGCAGCTTTTTTTATTTCATTAGTCGCTTACAAAATTCAACCACCAGTTTGAACAGGTCTTCGTGTTCATTCAGTGGCAAGGTATCCGCTTTATCAAACACATCGTGGTACGCCTTAATGCCACCAAGCGTATAAAAGAAAAATGCGGGTACGCCCCTTTCAGTAAAAAAATAATGATCGCTGTTGGCAGCCTTGCCACGGGCATTTACAGCAGCCAGGTAGTTGCCTTCTTTGTTGATTTGCTGCATCAGTGCAAATTCCTGCGGAAATTCTGTTGCGTTAACGACAGTGATGCCTTCCTCGCCTGTACCCGCTAAATCGGTGTTTAATAAGAAGCGGATATTCTTCAGCGGCACCAGTGGATTTTCGGTAAAATATCTGGAGCCTATTAGTCCTGCTTCTTCGCCGGCAAATAAAATAAAGCCGATGGAATAAGGCTGCGGATTGGCAGCATAATAGCGGGCAAGATTGAGCAGAAGTGCAATCCCACTTGCATTATCGTTTGCACCAGGGAAATAGGTTTCTTTACCCATGCCACCAAGATGATCGTAGTGTGCCGTGATGATGATCATCGAGTCCGGTTTTTTAGTTCCTTTCACTACGCCTGTTACATTATAAGCTTTGAAAGATGACACAAAAGAGTTGTCTATTTCGGCTTTGAACTCTGCCGGCATTGCTCCTAATGCTTTTTTGTCGATCTGCAATACGGTATAATCTGCTACTTCATTCGCCACCGACCATGTCAGCTTATCTACCAAATGTACCATCAAGCGGTTTTGGTGATTGACAAATTGTGTACTATCTGCCTGTAAAAGCTTACCGCTGCTCTTTATTCCACGGCTAGCCGGATCAACGATATACTCTTCGCCGGGAATCAATCGCTTGCCATTGATGAATAATTGCATTTTACTTGGGAATGTGTTCACCGGATAAGTAAACGCTTGTAAATAGTTCTTTCCATCCATCGGCTGCACGCCGTAGGTTTTTAATTGTGCCGCCAGAAAATCAGCCGCTTTTTTCATTCCATCGTTGGTGTATCCTCGTCCCCAAAAGTTTGGCGAAGCCAACGTGTCAACAATCTTTCGAGCAAAGGCAACATCCTGTGCAACGGCGGGTACCGAACAAATAAGTGCAGCAGCAAAAAAAAGTTTTTTCATAAAGTGTTTGTGGCTTGATGAGATGAAAGATAAGTAATCTACTTACAGGAACGGTAAGTACGAAAACTGCTTTTGGTTTTACTTTGCTTAAAGTTTTTTCGCAACCAAATCACAGAAACCGCATGAGAAAAATCCTTCTGGTTGGCAGCACCGGGAACCTTGGCAAAAAAGTCGGCGAAGAGCTAAAACAAAGAGGCTTAAATGTTACCGCAGTTGTTCGGAATGAAGCGAAAGCCCAGGAGGTAAATTACTTTGCCCACCACACTGTTATTGCAGATGTAACCAGCAAAAATGCATTGAATGGCATTTGCAACGGGTTTGACGTTGTCATCTCCACGCTGGGAAAATCCGTTTCGCCAAACGACCGCAGCAAGCCATCGTTCCAAGAGATTGATGTAGAGGCTAACTCCAATGTTCTTGACGAGGCGGTAGAGAGTGGCGTAAAGAAGTTTGTCTATGTTTCTGCGTTTCATGCCGAGCAGTTGACGCATCTGGAGTACTTCCGTGTTCACCATGAATTTTCAGAGCGGTTAAAACAATCCGGCATTGATTATTCTATCATCAAGCCTCCCGCGATCTTCAGTGCTTGTATCGATATGATCGATATGGCGAAGAAAGGACGGCTGGCAACGATGGGCAAAGGCGATAAACATACTAATCCAATTTATGAAGGAGATCTGGCAAAAGTGGTAGTTGATGCGATTGACCAAACCAATGCAGTGATTGAAGCCGGAGGAAAAGAAGTGCTCACTCGTCATCAAATTAACGAAACGGTTCAGCGGATTGTAGCACCAGGTAAAAAAGTCAGGCATGTTCCGTTTGGAGTGATAAAAATGCTTTTGCCGGTTATTAAACTCGTTTCTAAAAACCTGTATGATAAGATGGCGTTTTTTGTTGCGGTGATGCAGGAAGATGTAATTGCACCTAGGGTTGGCGAGATGCGGCTGGAAGATTACATGAGGATGAGAGCCGGCAAGATGTCACCATCCGTTTCCTCTTGACTTTTCTTGAACCACGAAGGCATGAGGACACGGAAGAACACAGAGAGGCTTTGTTCTTTGTGACCCTTCATGGCTTACCTAATACAATCTAAACGATATGATAATGTCTTTTGCTTTTCATTCCGAAGCAGGCGGAATCTCTGGGTGGAGCTTCAAGAAATGGAGGTCATCAGCATTATGATGCATAAACAGATTTGACAATTCGGTTCACAAATCCCTCGTACCTCGACAAAGGTGCATGGTTGCAGTCAAGCTGAATACTCATTGCTGACGGCTGAAAGCGGACCACTGTTCCGAACGTACAAGAGTGCGACGCAACCGAAGCCAAATAGAATTCCGAAAGCCGGCTACACAATCACTAACCTCAACAGCCAAAGAAATGTTAGAGCTACCAACACCAAACCCCCAACTCCAAACCCCAAACCCATTTCGCTTACATTTGCGGCTCGTATGAGAGAACTTTCGCTTGTCATACCGGTGATGAACGAAGAGGATAACATCAAGCCTCTTCTGGAAGCCGTTCGTGATGCCCTCCAGGATTTTGATTATGAAGTCATCCTTGTGGATGACGGCTCAACTGATGCTACCCGCCGGCGGATTGTGGAATACGGCGATGACCGCACTGTGTTAGTAGAACTGCGCAAAAACTACGGCCAGAGTACAGCCATGACGGCCGGTATTGACCATGCAAATGGCAAATATGTAGCGCTGCTGGATGGGGATTTGCAGAATGATCCCACCGATATACCATTCATGGTAGACCTGCTAAAACGCGAAGACTGGGACGTGGTGGCCGGTAATCGCAAGAACCGAAAGGATGGAATGGTACTGCGAAAGATCCCAAGCAAGATTGCGAATGCCATGATCCGGCGGATGACAGGAGTTTACATTAAAGACTATGGCTGCACACTGAAGATTTTCAAAAAAGAAATTGCAGAAGACCTTGGTCTATATGGCGAGCTGCACCGCTTCATTCCCGTGCTGGCAAAACTGCAAGGTGCACGCATCACACAGGTTGATGTAAAGCACCATCCCCGCAAGTTTGGTAAAAGCAAGTACGGTATTGGACGAACTTTCCGTGTATTATCGGACCTAGTGCTGATGGTTTTCTTCCGCCGTTATATGCAAAAACCGATGCACTTGTTTGGTACGCTTGGATTTATCTCTCTTGGTCTCGGAATTCTTATCAACGCTTACCTATTGTTTTTAAAGATTCTTGGTCACGATATCTGGGGTAAGCCGATCTTGATCCTTGGTTTAATCTTTTTGCTGGGAGGAATTCAATTAATCACCATTGGTATTCTCGCGGAGATAGCTGTAAGAACGTATTACGAATCGCAAAGCAAAAAGACCTACCAGGTCCGCAAAGTCTACCAAAAGGAAAAAGTTCAGGAAACGCTTGAGATCACCGTTTAATATGCGCCTAAGGCACGAAGAATACAAGCACTTTCGGATGGCTACTTTTTTCAGCCTGTTGCTTGTTGGCGTGCTGGCCGTATTTGTAGCCATATACGGAAAGGACCGCTCTTTTTTAATGATCAATGGCCGCTACTCAACTGAAGCTGACTACTTTTTTAACCACGTAACGCTACTGGGTGAATGGATCCTGTGGGTGCCGATCTTCCTGTATGCACTTTTTATTAAACGCGACTTTTTCATTCCCGTGCTAACAGCGCTGATCATTTGCACGCTGCTGACGCACCTGGGTAAAAAAGTGATTTTTGAAGGAGAACCGAGGCCTTTGAGATTGCTACAGGATGTAGCGAGAGCTGTTCCCATCTTAAAGCACAATAACTACGTCAACAGTTTTCCGTCCGGGCACACAAGCACCGCTTTTACAACAGCGCTATTGCTGTCGTTTATCATCCGGCGCAGGTTTGCCGTTTTTCTTTTTCCGGTTGTTGCCTTTCTGGTTGGCTATTCCAGGGTTTACCTGGCCCAGCATTTTGTGACCGATGTGTTAGCTGGGTCCATCATCGGTATTATCTCATCGTACGGAGCGCTGCTCTTGCATAATCATTTGCAGCGAAAGAAAAGAGACATGCAGCAAAAGCCTTCTGCACAAGAAGTTTGATATTTGCGGCTATGCAGTTTCGTAAGCAGAGCTTAACTCCCCTCAACCATAAAGAATTCCGTTATTTCATTCTCTGTCGATTTTTCTACATCATGGCCCTGCGCATGGTAGCAACTGTTGTAGCGTATCAATTGTTCCAGTTGACAAAAGATTCTTTTTCGATTGGCATTGTGGGCCTTGCAGAATTCATCCCGGTTATTTCATTAGCACTTTACGCTGGCCATGTGATTGATAAATCGGACAAACGAACCTTGTTGTTAAAAGGTATTCTGTCCTATTCGTTATGTGTGCTGGCCCTGGTTATTGTTACATTGCCGGTTATTCAAACAAGGCTGGATGTAAAAAACACGGCGCTGTCCTTTTACGTTATTATTTTCTTCACAGGAATTATCCGGGCTTTTGCCGGACCAACGTCAAGTGCAATTATTGCGCAACTAGTACCCCGGGATATTCTGCAATTTGCAGCCAGCCTTTCCTCTTCTTCTTGGCTTTCCGCTTCAATTTTAGGGCATGCTTCAGCAGGATTTTTAATTGCCGGTTTTGGTACCAATAAAACCTTCATGGTCATACTCGGACTAATTCTAACGTCTGCTTTTATCCTGACAAAAGTGAAGAAGAAGCCCGTTGTTCAAACAAAACTGAATGTGAAGGCATGGGATAGTGTTAAGGAGGGACTGCAATTTGTTTTCAGTCACAAAATTATGCTGGGGGCCATCTCCCTAGACCTCTTTGCTGTCTTGTTTGGTGGCGCTGTCGCCCTCATTCCGGAATTTGCAGAAGAAATCTTAAAAGTCGGCCCAATTGGTTTTGGTTGGTTAAATGCTGCTATTGATATCGGGTCCGTTATCACTATTCTCTTTATCACGTTTGTACCATTAACCAAACGACAGGGCTACAAATTGTTTTATGCCATTGGAGGCTTTGGCTTGTGCATCATCTTGTTTGGGATTTCACGAATCTACTGGGTTTCGTTTGCCGCTCTGCTGATTGCAGGGATGCTGGATGGAATCAGTGTCGTGATCCGAAGCACCATTATGCAATTAACCACACCCGATGAAATGCGGGGACGTGTAAGTTCCGTAAACTCCATGTTTGTAAACTCCAGCAATGAGCTTGGCCAGTTTGAAAGCGGCTTCACGGCGAGAATTTTTGGCGGTGCTGCACCGGCGGTTGTTTTTGGTGGCTGCATGACATTCTTAGTGGTATTAATTACCTGGCTCAAAGCACCGGGATTACGTAAATTCGAGTATTAACGAAATAAACCCGACCTCATGCACAGACGAAACTTTTTGCGCAACACAGGCGTTTTTGCCGGCGCCTCTCTTCTTTTTTCACCCCAATCATTTGCTTCTCTTTTTGCACCGTTCGAATACAAGGTTACGATGCTCAGAAGGAACGTGGGCATATTCACTGAACGTGGTGGAACCATCGGTTTCTTATTGACAAAAGATGGGGCGGTTGTGATCGACTCGCAGTTTGCGGATACAGCTCCGCATGTTATCGATGAAATCAATAAACAGGCAACAGCGCCCATCAAGTTTCTTTTGAATACGCACCACCATGGCGATCACTCTTCCGGGAACATTGCATTCAAAGGCATTGCCGAGCAGGTAGTTGCTCACCAGAATTGTGCAGTCAACATGAAGAATGTTGCCGAGAAGCAAAAGACAACCGAAAAACAATTTTTTCCCACGCAAACCTTCGACAAGGAACTCAAGCTAAAGATTGGTGATGAGAAAATTGTGGGCTATTATTTCGGTGCAGGCCATACCAATGGAGATGCGATCTATCATTTCAAGGAAGCTAACATCATGCACTTAGGCGATTTGATGTTCAATAAACGGCATCCTTTTGTTGATCGCACCACTGGCGCCAATATGGAAAACTGGATCAAGGTGCTGGATAAAGTGCAAAAAGAAGGAAATAAAAACACCATCTACATTTTTGGGCACTCATTAAATCCCGGCGAAGAAATAGGATCTGCTGATAACCTGAAGAAGTTCCAGGACTACTTAGGAAAGGTTTTGCAGTTTGCCGAAACGGAAATCAAACGCGGAGTGACGAAAGAAGAATTTATCAAAAACACAGCGATACCCGGCGTTACTGAATGGGGCGGACAGGGAATTGAACGACCATTAACGGCGGCCTACGAAGAAGTAACGAGCAGAAAGCAATTGTAAGAAGTATGAAGAACGGGGTTGGACGTACTAAGTATTTTGAAAAACTGTCCGGGTAACACATCGGTAGAAATTTCAAATCGTGCCTCATTCTTCGTACCTCGTACCTGCTACTTTAGCTGTTGTTCCAATCTTTCCAAAACAAAAAACGTAATGGGGCAAAAGGTGGCGTTTTTCATCGTCAGGCTTTGACGTTTGATGATCACATCTTCGTCAGTATAGGGAAACCGGGCACAATCAGAAGGGCGGACATCGTAAATAGAACAGGCATTATCGCTGCCTAAAAAAGGGCACGGTGATTCCTTTACAACAAAGTCCCCATCTTCATCCACCTTAAGATAAGCTTCAATGAAGCTGCTTTCTTTCATACCCATATGTTTGCTGATGCGTTTTACATCCGGCGTCTTAAAACGGGGAGAATAATTTTTACAACAGGCAGCGCACTGCAGGCAATCAATCTTTTCGAAAGCCTCTTCATGCAAATCGGGCAGCTGTTTTAGCACCTTGTTTTTATCGGCCTTGGCCAAGAAGTTTTTGAGGTGTTTATGGCGGTCTTTGCTGCGCTTTTGCCAGTTATGTAATACATCTGCAGACACGGGTGCAAAGAACCGAATTCAGACGTTAAAAAGGGACTAAACCTTTACCTAGCCTAAACGGCTTTTTTGGATAGATACATACTTAAACCCTGCAGCTATAAAGAAATCGGTGAGTACATCCCTTGCTCTTTCTTCTGCCTGATACAATAAACCACGATTGCGAACTTCTTCGATTGCCATGGCTTGAATCCGGCGCTTGAGGTTTGTTACAGCTTCATTGTTCCATTGCCCTTCTTCAAGGAAAATTGCTGTTGATGACGGGTTCACAATCACCTCCAGGATTTCTGCCGCAGGCAACTGCAGAAAGATAGAATCGTTACGAACAGTGAAATTCTTTTCTTCCAGTTTCTGCAGATCAACACCCACATGAACAACAGCGCCCCCAGTAACAATTAATCGCCGGTTCATATTCACCTCGAAAGAAAACGGGTTGAAAATATCACGGATTCGTTCGCCAGTAGAGGACCGGGCCGTGGTATCAGCCGTAACTTCTGTATAGGCTGTGATAGTCACCAGTTGCGCCAGTGGCTTCACTTGCTGAACAAGCACTGGTGTTTCATCGATCGTGACTTCTTTTGGCGAGAATATCCTTCCTAGTGAAGGCAGGATATTCAACTTGCCCAGCAGCCACCACAGGCCGACAGCCAGCAATACCATCAACAATATGTTACGGATCAATTTCATTCTTTAAATCGAACGTTTATTGTTTCATAGCCACTTTGGCGGAGCAGCTTTTCCATAAAAGAAATTGCATTTGCTCGTGCGGTTTGCAGCACACCTAAGGAATCGGCCAGGCCCCGTATTTGCTTTTCGGCCTGCGTTAAAAGCGCTTCTCTTTCTGTTGCTGAAAAGCGGCTTCGGAAAAAAGAAACATCCTCGTATTGCACGGTAATTTTTTCGGGAGGAAGGGCTACGCTGAAAATAGTAGGTGGAGGCAATTGTAATGAAATCTGCTTCCCGTCGATCGTTACATCTTCGCCTGTTAAATTCTGCAAATCGACGCCGGCCTTTACGGTTGCTTCAGCAGAGATGAGGATTTTGCGATCGCCAAGTTTGTACCAGGTCCGGTTGTCACTGGCACGCACAATTTTGCTCAGCGAATACTCGACGGTGACTAACTGCCCGGTTTGTTGTATAGCCTGGAGAATGTTGCGCGACTTTTCCTTTTTCTTGCAGGCAATGAGCAGCAACACCGTCAAACCAATCCACACACGTAATCCGATCGTAAAATTCAATTTCATTTAACCGATAAACCTTTACTTTAGGGCATAGGTGCAGGTACAAACAACTTGCCTGAATGTGACCTTATGATTAGAAAGTCCTTAGTTTTCTTTGGAAGCTTGTTTTTTGTTTCGGAAGGATGGTGCCAAAACAAGGTAGCAGTGAACATCAGCAATTTTGACAACAATAAAGGTGTTTGCATTGTTTGCCTCTACGATAATGCAAAAGCTTATGCAGGCAAAGGTGACCCGATCCGCTGCCTAACCGTTGGGATTGCAAATAAATTGGCTACGGCTAATTTTGAAAATGTGGCAGAAGGCACTTACGCTATTTCTGTTATACACGACGCGAACAACAATAAAAAATTTGACAAGAATTTTCTGGGCATTCCGACAGAAGGTTACGGTGCCTCACAAAACAAGTTACCTTTTGCAGCAGCGCCAAAGTTTGATGAAAATAAATTCACAGTGACTGCGAATTCAACCACCACTTCAAACATAAAACTGCGGTATATCTTTTAATTGAATCAAATGCTGGTAATTATAAGTAGCTACTTAGTGCAGACGGCTGGCTTTTAATTTTAATAGCAAATTATTTCTATTACTTCTACCCTGTTACCTCAATCCATTTCAAAAGCCAGGTGTAATAAGCCAATAAGGCATTGTTACTGCATTGACCGTTATAATTAAGGTGAAAATCACCCTACCAGAGCATTTTGTTCGGCTACCTAGTGATTGCTTTTTGGTATGTAAAATAAAAATGCGCCGGTATAACCAGCGCATTTTAAGTCGTTAAAAGCAAGCCTATTTTTTACGGGTAAATTTGATCTCCATGTTTTTGTACTCTTTACCGGTTTTCATATCGGGCCCGTACATTTCCATTATCTGCGTATTGTCATCCACAATTTTGAAAACTTCCCGCATTTCGCATTCAATACCGTTAGCAGGGCAAATCATTTTTCCCTTTAGTGTCATTGACTTTGTTGCATCATCCCAAGTGCCTTTCATTGTCATCATTCCTGTGCTCATATTATCCATCCAGGTACTGAAATACATTTTTTCCGCGTTGTCGTAACCCGTTGTACTTACTCCTTCGAATGGCATATCGCCAAAGTCACCTTTAAATGTTGATTGCTGGTAGCGGTCACCAAATATCATTTTGTTTGTGGCCACAGCCTTTGTTACCATTGGCGGTGCGCCGTCTGCCATCCACATGGTCATTTCAGCATTCCATGTTCCGTTAGATTTTGCAAGCATAGCGTGCTGCGGTCCCGGCGTTCCTACTTCATACATCTTTTGCATAGCAGTAGCAGAATCAACAGGGATCCATTGTTTTTTGTCTGATGGCTCGTCCGTTTTGGCTGAAGCCACTTTAGCTTCCTCATTTTTGTTGTCAGCAGTTTTTTCTTCGTTGCTGCATGCGAACAACGCGATTGCGGTGCAGAAGGCAATGGTGAATCGTTTCATATTAAAAATTTTGGTGAGCTAATCTACAAAAACTGACCGCAATGTGAAACAGTGTGCATAATTAAGCCAGAATCTCTTCCACATTTCGCTGAATGTTCTCACACATACGTTGCATGGGAAGGTCATTAGCATCGCGGCCAAATGGTTCTTCGATTTCTTCAGCAATCAACTCAAGACTGCCCAACACGTAAAAGATGAAGACGACCACGGGGATGACAATGTATCCCAAACTAAATACTAAACCAATCGGAAGCGTCAGCACATAAACGAAAATGAATTTTTTGATGAACACACTGTATGAGTAGGGTATTGGAGTATTCTTGATTCGTTCGCAGGCACCACAAATGTCAAGGAAGGAACTTAGCTCGGGATTGATGAACAGGATTTGCTCGGCGGTAAGATGTTTCTCCCGATGCAGCGCCTGCACCTTCGCAATCATCTTTTTAACCACCTGGTTGGGAACGTGCCCGTTCTTGTCGAAATTCGGAATCTCAGGGTGTGGCTTTTCATCTAGTTGCCACTTTGTTTCCTCTGACTGTAAATGAGCTTTGAGGGAAAAGCAGAACGTTGAAATGATCTGCGAAAAGAATTTGCGGCAGGATTCATCGTTTTCAAATAATGCCGCGAGTTTGACACTTAAGTTGCGGCTGTTGTTCACCAATGCTCCCCACAGCCTTCTTCCCTCCCACCACCGATCATATGCAGTATTTGTGCGAAAAACCAGCAACATGGAAATAGCGAAACCCAAAAGTGTATGCAGGAGCGAAACGTTTCGCAGAAAACTCTTTTCGGACAGTTTGAAATATTCCATTTCGAGGTAAGCAACACCCCAGGAATAAAGCGCCATAGCTACCAGAAGCGGAAACATTTTCCGAACGGTATCGGCCTTGTGAAAATTGAAAATAAATCGCAGCCAGTGTTTTGGATTATATGGGATCATCCGGATGACATTATCCGCCAAAGATAATTATCCGCAAATGAGAGCATTAATACACTTTGCCCTCGTCTTCGTCTACCAGGCGTTGCGCCAGGGTCTTGTCAAATACTTCTTCTTTGTCATTTAATACTTGACGAAGAAGATCATGAATGGTAATTACACCAGCCAGGCGCTCATTATCATCAAACGCAAGCAGGTAACGGGTTTTGTGTTGGTCAATCAGGTGCATGCATTGTTCTACTGTTTCGTCTAATTCAACAACCGGCAAATCATGGGTCATGACCTCGGCCACCGTTGTACTATCGCTGTGACGGCCTTTCAGAATAACATTGCGACTGTAATCCCTTTCTGAAAAAATGCCTTGGTACTGGTCATTTTCCATCACAACTAGGTAACTCAGGTTAATCGTATTCAATTGTTTCAGGGCATCAATCACCAAAGTATTGGGAGCAACGATATTAAATGGCTTGGCTTTTACTTCCAGAATGTTTCTTACTGTGCGCATGTTTTTCTGTTATGGGGGTTAAATGTACTAACACCAAGTTTTACGCAAATGATTTTTACCCATTTCTTTCCTGCTTTTTCTCAGCCATCGCAAAGATTATTACGTAAAAACACTAAGTAGAATTTGCACAAACCCTCTATTCTTGAAAAAAGCAGCCTAAGAACTGGTGCAGATTGTAAACGGCGGTTATCTTAGCCAACGAATATCCTACGTTAACTGAAACGTCCAAACCTATGACTGTTATGGTGAAAAACCATTGCCGTATCCTGGCAATACTTTTCTGTTTGTGCTGCCATCTATTTTCGTTTGGGCAGATTTCCGCCAATTTTACGACTACATCTCCCCGCTCTGGTTGTTCTCCTTTAGTGGTCAACTTTCGCGACTCCTCTACGGGCAATCCTACGCAGTGCCGATGGGATCTCGGAAATGGCGTTACGTCAGTTTTGCAAAACCCATCTACTACCTATTTTAACCCCGGCACGTATGCGGTAAAGCTGGTAGTAAGAAATGCTGCAGGCACTGCAGACTCCATTACGAAAACAGATTACATTACCGTTTTCTCCAGTCCCACAGCCACTTTTACTGCCGACAGGACAACGGGCTGTTTTCCACTTTCCGTAAACTTTACCGATGGCAGTACACCTGGTAGTGGTAGCATCACAGCATGGTTTTGGGATTTTGGCGATGGCACGACATCAACACAACAAAACCCTACCCATGTATACACATCGGCAGGCAGCTTTGCCGTTACACTTCGGGTGGTGAATTCATTAGGATGTGCACGGACGTTTACAAGAACACAATATATCGCTGTTGCCAATGGCGTTACCGCGGATTTTAGTTTCACCACGACACCACTTTGCGCTGCACCTGCCATTGCCAGCTTTATCAATACGTCAACCGGACCAACACCACTTAGTTTTAGCTGGAACTTTGGCGACGGATCGACTAGTACGACTGCCAGTCCTACACACACCTATACGAATAATGGAACCTACAGCGTAACACTTATTGCTGTCAGTGCACAAGGCTGCAGCGATAGTATTACGAGAACAAATGCGATAACAGTTGGAAATGTGCAGGCAGTCTTCACCTCTGCGGATACGGTCTGCGTAAATGAACCAGTAACCCTCACAAATACATCATCACCAACACCGGCAGCCTCTGTATGGACGTTGGGTAATGGGTCTATTTCAACTTCGCAAAATGCTATGACAACTTATACTACCCCTGGAAACTACACAGTAAAATTGGTAGCGGATTTTGGTGGATGTTTTGACTCGCTGACCAGGCAAATTCATGTGACAGCAAGACCTCAACCTCAGTTCATTGCCAGTCCTACTGCGTTTTGCTCTGTACCTGCAACGGTAAACTTCACCAATCAAACAGCAGGTGGTGGAACCGTGTTGTGGAATTTTGGAGACGGTACCACATCCACATTGCAAAACCCTTCTCACACCTACACTGCAGCAGGCAACTACACAGTAACGTTAACCGTGACAAATGCAAACGGATGCAGTGAAACAAGAACACAAACAGACCTAATCCAAATTGTACGGCCGCAGGTTAATGCGAATAATCTTCCCAGGAACGGATGCGCACCCATCACAATTTATCCAACAGCCACCGTCACATCCGGCCATACCATCAACAGCTATTTATGGAAGTTTGGTGACGGCACAACGAGTTCTTCTCCAGCACCAACTCATACCTATAACACTACCGGTGTTTATACGGTAACGCTTGTTTACACAACGTCAGAAGGTTGTGTTGATTCGGTAGTTGTACCAAATGCAGTGCGGGTAGGAACAAGGCCAACGGCTGCCTTTACTGTTCAACCAAACAATGTGTGCGCCTTTCAAAACGTATCCTTTACCGATCAAAGTACCGGGACTGTTGACCAATGGCTTTGGAATTTTGGCGATGGCGGTACATCTACCCAGCAAAACCCAACTTACTCCTACTCAGATACCGGCTGGTTTCATGTTCAGTTGATTGTTTACAACAATACTTGTGCTGATACCATTCGCATTCAAAATGCAGTTCATATCAAACCGCCGATAGCAGCGTTTACTGTGCAAAATAATTGTGCGGCAAAATTCACCAAGGCGTTTGTTGACGGTTCAGTTGGCGCTAACACCTGGCTTTGGAATTTTGGTGATGGCACAACTTCCAACCAGCAAAACCCGGTGCACACCTATGCATCAACAGGTGTTTACACTGTTACGCTAACGGTGACGAATGATACTTGTTCGCACACAACTACACAGCAGGTGCGGGTGATTGATGAAAATGCCTTGTTTGCCACACCTGACTCTATTGTGTGCCGGAATGCAACAGCAAATTTTGTTTCGTCAGGCATCAATACTGCTAACATTTCCGTATGGCAATGGAATTTTGGTGATGGGTCCTCTGCTTCTACCGATTCAGTGGCAACACATGTTTATACAGTTAGCGGTAATTACAACGTAACACTTACCATCACTGACTTATTGGGTTGTATTGACTCGATGTCCTTACCAATCCGCGTGTACGGACCAACCGCGAACTTCGCTGTTTCGGCTCCTGTGTCCTGTTTGTATAACAACCTTACCACATTTACCAATCAATCTACCAGTGATGGGCTGCACCCGATTATTCGGTGGGAATGGAATTACGGCGATGGTACCATTGATTCAACGGGAACACCACCCTATCAACACAGCTATGCAACTGCAGGTAATTACACAGTAAGCCTCTTAGTTAGGGATAGTTATGGATGTACAGATGTGGCAACAAATGCAGCTGCGGTAACGATATCGCAGCCAAATGCAGGTTTTTATTCGGTTGATACCATTACATGCACGGGCCGGCCTATTCGCTTTACCAACACATCAACGGGTACCGGAATGCAATACTTGTGGAACTTTGGCGATGGCAATACCGGTATTGATCTAAACCCGCAGCACAACTACGCAAGTATCGGCACCTATACAATTCAGTTAATTGTAACGGATCAATATGGTTGCCAGGATTCTATTACACGTCCAGCCTATATTGCTATCTCCTACCCAAGAGCAAGATTTACAATCTCCGATTCAGCGAGTACTTGCCCTCCCCTGCTTGTGAACTTTGCACATCAGTCTACCGATTATACAACACTGTCGTGGGATTTTGGCGACGGTACTTCGGCCGTTATTGATTCGCCTTCTCATTTTTATACAGCAGCAGGAATTTATTATGCTACTCTCACGGTGACCGGCCCAGGCGGTTGTACTGATACAGCAATGAAACGAATTGAGATCAGGGGCCCAAGTGGCAGCTTTACCTATGCTCCACTATCGGGCTGTAAGCCATTGACTGTTCAATTCAATGGAACAGCACAGAACAATGCAACTTACACCTGGGATTTTGCTGATGGAACCATTCTGGTCACAACTGATTCGGTTGTTTCACATGTATATCTAAATGCGGGTGATTATGTTCCCAGGCTAATTTTAACTGACGCTGCCGGATGTAGTGTCCCGATTACAGGCCTCGACACCGTCCGTGTGAGTGGAGTCACTGCAGGATTCACACTCTCGCCGTCCAGCTTTTGCAATGATGGAACCGTTCGATTCAACAACACAACAGTTGGCAATGATTTCATCACTTCTTACCAATGGAATTTTGGCGATGGCACCACAGGCAATGACCAGCATCCTTCACACTATTATTCTTCGCCTGGGGTATACACAGTTTCATTATTGGTTACGTCGCAGAATGGCTGTCGCGATTCAATGACGTTGGTTGATACAGTAAGAGTGTTTCCAAATCCCGTCATCCGTATTGACCATGACTCTTCGGGATGTACACCGGTGACGGTTCGATTCAATGGACAGGTTATCTCTGGAGATGTAGCATCTATCAGGTGGCAATGGAATTTTGGCAACGGCCAGACTGATACCTTGCAAACACCTCCAGCACAAACCTATTCAGTGGCCAATGCTTATTCTATCAATACAATCGCAACTGACAGAAACGGATGCAGGGACACAGCCTCGGTTACCATCAATGCTTATCCCATACCGGTGGTTGATGCAGGACCTAACGTATTCATTTGCCGTGGGGCATTTGCACAGTTGAGTGCCAGCGGCGCGGCTACTTATGTTTGGAATGCTTCTCCATCGCTCAGCTGTACAACTTGTCCTTCTCCGTTGGCGGCACCTTCGGATACTACCAGGTATTTTGTAACAGGCACCACGCAATTTGGTTGCTCGGCTACTGACTCAATCACAGTTGGCGTCCATCATCCGTTTACACTGCAGGTAGGCCAGGGAGATACGGTGTGCAGTGGCACAACTGTTCACTTGAGAGCCAGTGGTGCGGACAGGTATACATGGCTGCCATCAACCGGTGTTGTCAACCCCAGCGCAGGTATGACAACCGCTAATCCAACCGTGACTACGCTTTACCAGGTCATTGCCCGCGACAACGTGAATTGTTTTACCGATACGGGCTATGTGAACATCAGGGTATGGCCATATCCAACTGTTGATGCAGGGCCTGACAGAACCGTTTCTATCGGAACAACCGTTACACTGCAACCCACCTACTCCAACGATGTATCAAGCTATCAATGGACCAATCCTTTGCAAACACTAAGCTGTATTGATTGTCCATCACCAACAGTAAGAACCCGAGGAGAAAGAAATACTTACCGTATCACGGTAAGCAATGAAGGCGGCTGTACGACAAACGACGAGATTACCATTTACACGATTTGCAATGGCGGCAACCTGTTTATTCCGAACACATTTTCACCAAATGCCGATGGAAAAAATGAACGGTTTTACCCAAGAGGCCAGGGTCTGAATCACATTAAGTCGCTACGCATATATAATCGTTGGGGCGAAATGGTGTTCAGTGCGGTTGATTTTGATGCAAATGATGCATCGGCTGGCTGGGATGGAACATACAAAGGCAAAGTGCTTCCACCGGATGTTTATGTATACACCTGTGAAGTGATTTGCCAGAATTATGAAGTGCTAACCTATAATGGAAACGTAACCCTTTTACGATAAATGTGAATCATGATTTGTCAATGGTCTATAACAGCAACTAAAAACACCGTGTTTTCTATATGAAAGAATTGTCCTTGTTAGCAATGATTTCATATCGATATTTCACTGTTGACTATCTAACATAAAAGTCCAACTTATGAAACAACTATTTCGAAAACTGTTTTTTCTCGCTTGCAGCTTGCAGCTGGTCGTTTGCAGCTTCTCTCAAGACATACACTTTTCTCAATTCTTTGAAGCACCGCTTTACCGCAATCCGGCATTGGCAGGTATAGTTAATGGTGACTACCGAATCCAGACAGTTTACCGGTCGCAGTGGAACAGCATTACCAATGCATATAAAACAACATCGGTAAATGCAGAATATAAATTGCCGGTCAGGAATGATGATTACCTGACACTTGCCCTGCAAGTATTTCACGACCGTGCTGGTACCACTAACCTGACGACAACCCATCTCCTGCCTGCAATCAACTACCATAAATCGTTGAGCTCAGAAAAAAGCATGTACCTGTCAGTTGGTTTTATGGGAGGTTATGTTCAACGTCGCATCGATCGCAGTAAGATTACTACTAACAGCACCTACGATGGACAAGGCGACGGTGAGGATGGACTCATTCCGCAGTATGGTTATTGGGACGGAAGTGCGGGCCTGAGCTTCAATACACAGCTTGGTGATAACAAGGATAATAACCTTGTATTAGGCGCAGCTCTACACCATTTTATACGACCCAAAAATTCCTTCTACAACAATGCCGGTGTCATCGTCAATCCGAAAATGGTATTTAGTGCCGATGTACGATTTGGCTTGAATGAACAAGCTTACCTCACCTTGCATAATGACTATTCTAAACAAGGCTCTTATGCTGAACGGCTGACTGGTGCGATCTACACCCATAAAATAGGTGCCTACACCGACGAACCTGATTTTACGATTGGCGCAGGCGGTTTTATGCGTTGGGGCGATGCGGTGATACCTGTCCTTCAGTTAAACTACCGGCCCTTTGCCCTTTCGATGAGTTATGATGTGAACGTGTCAAAACTTTCATCTACCAGCTATGGACAAGGTGGTTATGAAATGTCGCTAACCTACATTGGCTTTCTCGACAGGGATAATTCCAGCGCTAATGCAGTGTTATGTCCAAGGTTTTAGACTATGCCGATACTATAGCATTCAACTGTCTGGGAGACTAATTGACAAACTGAAGTTTGGAACAACTATTGAACGCTTCAACTTTATTAAGATAACTTTTCATTTTATGGCCTGAGGTTTTTGTTAAGTTGCAGTACTGCCATGATACCATTTGTTCATACCGGTTCTATTGTTCGTAAAATCTGGGGTAAGAGTGATACAATCCTTTTCATTTTTGCCGGAGCTGCCGCTGAATTTGCCTTGAACAAAGCGGTAGACTGGTTATACTTTACGGGCCGCCTTCCAAAAGATCCTATCGGGCGGCTGTTTTCGACGGTTGGTTATGCAAGGCAAATTGTATTTGCATCAAAAGAGGAAGCTGAAAAAGCAATCGACAAAATCACCGCCATTCACGGAGCTGTAGAAAATGCCCGCGGAGCAAAAATTCCTGACTGGGCTTACCGCGACGTGTTGTTCATGCTGATCCACTACTCTATTGCTTCGTTCGAACTGTTGGAAAGAAAATTAACCGACGAAGAAAAAGAAGACGTGTACGATGTATTCCTTCGCATGGGAACCCGTATGCATATTCCTGACCTTCCGCCAACCTACAAAGCCTGGTTGCCTGTGAGGGAACGACACATGCAGGAAGACCTTACCCGAAGCAAATACACTGATGATCTTTTCTTACAATACAAACGCAGCCTTGGAAGTTTTCGCTACCGCGTTTTACGGGAAGGTCAGATCCTGGTGGTTCCAAAGAAAGTATCATCACTGTTGAGGTTCCGAAAATTTTCTCTACTTTTCCCTGTGGTTCCACTTTATAAGTTCAGCCGGCTGATAAAAATGGACCAAGCTATCAAATGGCTTCTGCTACCAGCTGAATATAAAAAGCAAATCAAAGAACTGGATGTAGTGCCCTCGTGAAAAAACTGCTTATGCTACAACAAGAATTTATTGCTCTTGTTCTGAAATACACACCAGACAAGGAGCTCGCTAATAACTTATGGCAGGAAATTGAATCTGCTTACAGTCAGAAAGAAAGACATTTTCATAATTTATCGCATATAGAGCAGGTGGTAACTGCTTTGCAGCCTCTACACCACCTTATAGACGATGTAGATACGTTGCTTTTCGCCGCGTATTATCATGATGTAGTTTATGATGTAGTGCAATACGTGACCGACAACAACAATGAAGATAAGAGTGCCGACTTTGTGGGCGAACGTTTACAGCGTATTCATTATCCCGCAGAACGAATTGAACGGTGCAGGCGGCACATTCTTGCAACAAAAAAACACCACCTGTCAAGCGATGGCGATACCAACTTTTTAACCGACGCCGACCTCTCGATACTGGGTCAACAGTGGGAAGTGTATGATGAATACCGTAAGAATATTCGCAAGGAGTATGACATCTACCCTGATCCGATTTACCATGCCGGCAGGATGAAAGTGCTAAGTAATTTTTTGCAGACGGAACCACTGTACAAAACAGAACCCTTTCAGCAAAAATTCGAAACAGCCGCAGCCGGCAACATCAGCCGCGAACTGGAACTCCTTTCGTTACTTTAATCTCATCTGGTACGGCTATTGCACATCGTTTAGAAACAGATGTTATGAAGACGATGTTGTTGAGTGTTGCCCTTTTGGGCGTTGCTATAGCTGGCCTTGTCCTGTATAGCGAAGAGCAGAAGAAACCAAAAAATAGAATTAAGAACGCAGCAGAAGATGCCTACGATACCATGAACGAAGCGATTGGCAGCGTTGAGCGTCCCATGCAACATGCGATGGGCTAATAAAAAAAGTGTTTAAAGGATCTTAAGTTCGGTTCTGCGATTAGCCTGCCGGCCTTCTTCCGTGGAGTTGTCAGCGACCGGCTGTGAATGGCCGTATCCTTTGGCCGTTAAACGCACTGCTTTGATTCCTTTTTTTACCAGGTATTCTTTCACTGCATTGGCTCTTGCCTGCGAAAGCTTGAGGTTATCATCGTCCTTACCAACATTATCCGTATGCCCCGATATTTCGTAGCGTTCTTCTTTCCGCCATCTCATGTACTCGGCGATTTCGTTTAGTTCTTTAAATGATTCGGGTCGAAGTGCGGGTTTGCCCGTATCAAAATGAACGTTATCAAGAGTAAATGACCTTGGCGGCTCGAACTCTATTTCCACGGTAAAAGGCGCCGTGTATTAACTACCCGGTTGCAATGCCGGGATATCTATGGTGCTGTAACTACTGGTATCGGTAAGCGTTTTTAATTTGATGGTATAAACAGCGCCGGCCGGCAAGCTAACGAACGCCTTCCCAGCAGCATCTGTTCTGCAGGAAAATGTTTTTGATTGCTGATCGTCCATAAACAATACTACCTCTCCTTTTTGTGCTTTACCCTTCATATTGGTTACCGTTACTGCTACTTTAGCAGTGTTTGATGGTGTTGGTGCCTGGGCTGAACTGAGGATAGAAACCACGAGAAAAATGGGCAGAAGAAATAGCTTGGTCATTTGAGTAGATTAGCGTTGGTTGCCTTAAGAACGTGCCGTCTGCTATTTTATTTTAAAAAAGAAAAAGCCTGCTTTATCAGCAGGCTTTCCATTTATCAATTTATGTCTTATGCTTCTGCATACATTTCTGTTGGCAGGCATACGCAAATCAGGTTGCGGTCGCCATGCGTATTGTTTACTCTTGCCACGCTTGGCCAGAACTTGTTTGCTTTTACGTACGGCAGCGGAAATGAAGCCATCTCGCGGCTATACGGTTTTTTCCACTCGTCGCTGCAGGCCATAAACATCGTGTGCGGTGCATTTTTCAGCGGGTTATCTTTCTTATCCAACTGGCCTTCTTCAATCAATGCAATCTCCCTGCGGATACTGAGCATGGCATTGCAAAAACGATCCAGTTCACCCTTGTCTTCGCTTTCGGTTGGTTCAATCATGATGGTGCCGGGAACGGGGAAGCTCAGTGTTGGTGCATGGAACCCATAATCCATTAAACGCTTGGCTACGTCTTCCGCTTCTACTTCTGCCGATTTCTTAAACGGTCGCAAATCAACAATGAATTCATGAGCACAGGCACCGTGGTCATTGGTATAAAGTATATCAAACTGGCCTTTCAATCGAGCCAGCATGTAGTTGGCATTCAGGATCGCATATTCTGTTGCCTTCTTTACACCATCGTTACCCAGCATGCGGATGTAGGCATAAGAAATCAGCAGGATGGATGCAGAACCATAAGCGGCCGCAGAAACAGCATTTGCGTTTTTTCTGCCCTGTTCTTTATTCAGTTCCACATGACCAGGTAAATAAGGTGCAAGGTGTGCTTTCACACAAATTGGTCCCATACCAGGGCCACCACCACCGTGTGGAATGGCAAATGTTTTATGTAGGTTCAGGTGGCAAACATCAGCGCCAATCAAACCTGGTGCAGTCAATCCAACCTGCGCATTCATATTGGCACCATCCATATAAACCTGCCCTCCGTGTTGGTGAACGATTTCTGTAATCTCTTTTACCGTTTCTTCATAAACACCATAGGTAGAAGGATAAGTGATCATGATACCGGCCAGCTTATCGGCATGTTGCGCCGCTTTAGCCTTCAGGTCTTCCACATCGATGTAACCATTTTCCAATGCTTTTACCACCACTACATGCATTCCACACATAACTGCCGACGCAGGGTTTGTACCATGCGCAGAAATGGGAATCAACATCACATCACGGTGACCTTCACCTCGACTTTCATGGTAAGCTTTGATGGTTAACAGGCCGGCATACTCACCTTGTGCGCCACTGTTTGGCTGAAGGCTGCAGGCATCAAACTTCGTGATCTCACAGAGATAGTTGCTTAGCTCCTTTACAATGAAAGCATAGCCTTCTGCCTGGTCTTTTGGTGCAAACGGATGCATTTTGCTCCAGTGTGCCCAGCTCAGCGGAATCATCTCGCTTGCGGCATTCAGTTTCATGGTGCAGCTTCCCAGTGGAATCATGCTATGCACCAGTGAAATATCCTTGCTTTGCAATTGCGTAATGTAACGCATCATTTGCGTTTCGCTGTGATGCGAATTAAACACCGGGTGAGTAAGGAATTCTGAAGTCCGGGTTAATGCTGTTGGAATGGTATCTAAGGTCTCTTCGTGTTCCAGTTCATAAGCCACCGGATCAACATCATTCACGAAGGAATTAATCACATCGAACAGATCGGATGGAGTTGTTGTTTCATCCAACGAAATACCGATATGCTGGTTGTCGTAGTAGCGGAAATTAATTTGTTGTCTTTCTGCTTTTTCGCGGAAAGCTTTTACATCATCCACTTTTACAACAATCGTATCAAAGAAATATTCGTTCAGGATTTCATAGCCTCTTTCTTCCAAAGCTGTCGCCAGTGTTTGGGTCAATAAGGCCACCCGCTTGGCAATGTTGCGCAAGCCATCAGGACCATGAAACACAGCATAAAATGCCGCCATGTTTGCCAACAACGCCTGCGCTGTACAAATGTTGGAAGTTGCCTTCTCCCGCTTAATGTGTTGTTCTCTTGTTTGCAGGGCCATGCGCAGTGCACGGTTACCTTGTGCATCGACACTCACTCCTATAATACGTCCGGGAATATTGCGTTTGAAATCTTCTTTGCAGGAGAAAAAGGCAGCATGAGGCCCGCCATAGCCTAAAGGAACACCAAAGCGCTGGGCAGAACCTAAGGCAACATCAGCACCCAGTTCACCGGGAGGCGTCAATAACGTCAAAGCTAAAAGATCAGTGGCCATCGCTACATAAGCACCAACACCATGAACTTTTGAAATAAAATCACGGTAATCTTCCACTGAACCTTTATCATTCGGGTACTGAACCAATGCGCCGAAGTAAGTCTCATCAATTTGCGCCGATTTGTGATCACCATAAACAATATCAATTCCAACGGGAATTGCTCTTGTTACCACCACATCTTTTGTTTGCGGGAAGACTTCTTCATCGACAAAAAACTTTGGACGGCTTATGTGGCTGATGTCTTTGTTGAGCATGTTGAAGAACATGGTCATTGCTTCGGCGGCGGCTGTTGCTTCATCCAATAAAGAAGCATTTGCCAACGGCAATGCCGTCAGGTCGCTTACCACGGTTTGAAAGTTCAACAGGCTTTCCAAACGACCTTGCGAGATCTCAGCCTGGTAAGGCGTGTATTGTGTATACCAGCCTGGGTTTTCAAATACGTTGCGAAGGATAACGCTTGGCGTCAACGTATCGTAATATCCCTGGCCGATGTAGTTTTTAAATACTTTGTTTTTTAAGGACACGTCCTTGATGTGTTTCAGGTACTCCGATTCACTCATAGCCGAAGGAAGGTTTAATTCTTCCTTCATGCGAATGCCTGGTGGTACGGTACGATCAATCAGTTCCTGCAGGCTTGATACGCCGATGGCTTTCAGCATCTCTGCTGTCTGCTGTTCGTTAGGCCCGATATGACTGCGTTGAAACTCGGTATTTTGTGCTTCAAAAAGGCTCATAGATTTTTCTCCTTTGGAAGGCGCAAAGGTAGGGGAAGAATGGGTGGTTTTGGTAAGCTGAAATCAGGGGTGGATGTAGGGTCTAGGCTTGCAGGTTTAAGCTAAAAGGGAGGAGAATCCTTTCTGTTGAAGTTTCGCTTTCTTTTAGCAACTCAAACCTCAGCTTCAACTTCTATTACGTCTATTTTCGGGATAACAAAACCCTGCACATGAAATCCAAACTACTGCTCGCAGCCATGGCTATTTCCGCCTGGGCTTTTTCGCAAGATTCAACTTTTCAGATTAAAGATTATAAGTACCGGACGCCGGGATTTCGAGCCCTGAGCTTAAACCTGAATTTTTCTGGAAATTATCACAGCGTCAATGACGATAATACACATCGTGAACGGAACAACGCAACCCACCTTGGCCCGATTGGAGCAATGTATTACCAAATCGTAAGCACAGACAGAAAATTTCAAGAAAACACCATTGGCTTTTCCGGATCCTATAGCAGCATTGGAGAGAAAAACAGCCAGTATAAGTCAGACAGAAACGGGTTTTCCAATGATGCCAGTTGGTCTATTCTTACAAAGCACTTCCGGAAAAACCAATGGTTTTTTGAGTGGGGGAATACGCTGTCCGGGAATATTGCATTTGACAGGTCAAAAACGCCAACAATTGACCAAACAGGAAAATTTTTGTCTGGTAAAAATGTGTTGACCCTCGGCCTCGGAAAAGGCCGGGTGGAACTGGTGCAAGATGCACAAATGGGCATGTACATTTTACAGGATTTGGCTGACCAGAATCTCCTTAGTAGAAAGCCAACAGCGGAAGAAGGCAACGCCTTTGCACAGTTAATTACAGATATTAACAACCGCCGAGTTTTTGATAGCAGGCGCCGAAGGATATATGAACTGTCAAGGATTGATTCCTTTTTGAAAAATTCTGGTCTTGCCATGCAAACGGATATCCGGCATTTTACTACTGTGAACGATAATTGGGCATTTGCGCTGAATCCATACAGAAGACATGGCGCCCATTGGTTTATACGGGCAAAACCTGGAATTGGGATTGGAAGAACTCTATACAGCTCTGAGAAAAATCCGCAGCCAGACTATTTCAGATCAGTAGTCACAGGGATTAGTGTGGGACCAGAAGTTGGGTATGAAAACTATCAGGCAGTGAATCTAAAGTGGCAAAAAAACTTTCGGGCTGTTGCCAGTTATACAAGCGATTTCTCCAAAGCTCGCAGCAAAACCGTGACACCGAACGGTGAAACGAAATCGGAGTTTGATTACTCTGACGACACATATGCAGTAAGTGTCAGTTACGGAGTAGGATATTTTCCAAATACCCGTACCCAGATCATCGCAACTCTCGGTATAGGCGGACAATTCGTTAATGATTACGGTACCGGCAATAATGTAGTACAACGTACATGGTCTGTTGGGCCTGGTTTGGACTTAGTAGCCAATTACTTCATCAGCTATCGGACATATTTGAATGCATCGATTTGGGCTTCCTACACCCACAATCAAGAGCAAGATGGATTAACGAATCCTAATGACAACACTTTTGAAAGTGGATTCTATTTAAGACTATCGCATTTCATCTTCTAAAACGTTCGGAAAAAATAAAAGAAGCACAGGTAATTCCTGTGCTTCTTTTATTAATAAGGTTTACTGCATTCATTTTAGTCAAAACGGAGGCAGATCTGCCTCCGTTTTGGCAACAAACTTTATGGCCGTTGCGAACTACCTGGATCTACGTCTGGCAGTTTCTGCTCTTCTTTCTTTCTAATGCCAAAATTGTAACGGAACTGTAACCCGATTCTTCTTGTATCAGCTCTTCTTTCACCGGTAGCACTTACGGTTCCCTGCGTTAATACAAATTCGTTACGGTTTGTGTAAAAGATATCCTGCAAGAAAAGATTAGCTGTTACCTTCCGATTAAACATTTGTTGGCTTAGACCAAAGTTGAATTGTCCGAAAGTGGAGATTTCGTAGAACTGAATTTGTCCTTTCAGGATCATAAAACCATTCAGGAAAACATTCGTTGTTGACGTTGCCTTGAAGTTGTGATACGTAAAGAAACGCCAGCTTCCACGTTTAAATGATAGAGGCTTGTTCTCATACGTTCCCTGGTAAAAGTTGTGGTTGTATTGTGCTCCTAAAACAAAGAAGTATTTTCCACCGGGAGGCAATGCACCCAAAGCCCGGAAATAAGTTTCTTTATTCTTACCTAGGTTATCGTACGTTCTGATCGCCTGGCTGCGGTTGGTATCTGCCTGGTAAATCACCTGGTTGAAGATGTCCTTCGTTTCGTTGATACCAACAGCAATGATGGGTCTTTCATCAACAGAAATATTTGCTTCATACGTCTGCGTAAACTGCGGACGCAAAGACGGGTTCCCTGACTCGAACAAGTACGGATCAATAAAACGCGGCGAAGGGTTCAAGTACTCATAAGCCGGACGATTAATTGTGCGGCGATAAACGAGGTAACCGCGAAGATCATAACCGGCGATCTTCATCAGGTTCTTACTTAAATACACGTAAGGAAAAAGGTCGGTACGGTTGATGGAGAACGATGTATCCCGTGGTTCAAGCTGGCGACCGTTCATATTCGTATTCTCAACGCGGCTACCCACTTTCAGTACGACGCTGCCAAAAGTTTTAGATACCTGCGCATAACCGGCATTGATGTTTTCGGTGTATTGATAAGCACCTGTGCGAATGGCATCTTTTACCCTTGTACCATTAAACTGATTAAAATAACGGTTACTGTTATCGAACCAAACACCGCTTGCTTTTAGGCCAGCTTCAACTGTTACTTTACCACCCAATTTTTTAGAAATATCGGTAGCTGCTGAGCCGAAACGAAAAGTATTCTCAATTCGGCCATCACCAAAAATGGTGAAAGATCTTGGCAGCACAGACTCTGTAGAAAAGAGTTGGTCTGTATTGTTGGGTGAATAGGTATAGGAAAGATCTGTGGTCCATGTAGAACCGGCAGAATCCATTTTGTACTTCAGATTAAAGCCTTGGTTAACCGAAAAATTCTTGGCATTATTCTGAATCTGGGCAAAGTTTTGTGCACCGATGTTATCAGTGCTGATTTGTTCTTTAATGGACTCATTAACGCTGTTGCTTTTGTTGACGTTGTAGCTAATGCGTCCGTCATAAGCCCACTCCCATTTATCATTGATGGCATAGTTAATACCATAACCGAGGTAATAACTATGGGCAGGGTATTTCGTCAATGCGTCTTGGCTTAACACGCTGTCTTGTGCAAAGCGGCGGTTAGTGATGATCTCTTCAAAGGAATTACGCTTGGAGACATTGACGTTTAAATAGGTCGTCATTTTCCCGCTGTTGTTATTCAGGTTGAAGCCGAGGAACTGGTTGCCATACCTGCCTTGATTAAATCCGGCATTAACACTGCCGGTTAATCCAATACGAACACCTTTGCGCAGCACTACATTTACAATTCCACCACTACCGGATGCATCATATTTTGCCGAAGGCATGCGCAGAATCTCTATGGAGGAAATTGCATTGGGCGGTAGACTTTTTAAGATGGTAGCAATATCTGCTGCACTCATTCGCTGCTCACGACCATTGATAAATACACGGGCCGGTGTTGTACTGCTGATATAAATATTTCCGTCTTGGTCAACGAATAACCCAGGCGTTTTTTCCATGATCTCGTAAGCATTGGTTGAAATATTGGCCAGTGGCTCCGGGTCAACGATGGTTTTGTCGTCTTCTTGCCGAATGAGCGGTCGACGTGCTGTAACCACAACGCCGGTCAACGCCTTCGCCGCAGGCTGCGCCACAAAGCGAAACACAGGGTTTGCACCTTTTACTGTAATGTTTTTTTCAACAGGCTCGTAGTTAACAGAACTTACCTGCACTTTGTAAAGGCCATCTGCCTTCAGATTGAAGATTACGATACCGGCTGTATCCGCCAGTTTTGTCTGTTTTGTGTTGGTGTCAGCAGCAGGGATGACAACAACCGTCGCCACTCCCAGTGGCTCGCCTTTGGGGCCAACAACCGTCATTCGAACAGGAACATCTTGGGCAAAAGAAAGAGAGGTGAGCAGTACGCTTAAGCAGATTAGTAGCAGGCGCTTCATAGAAAATAAAAGTAGTCGCCCTTTTTGGTTGTTTTGGTGCATTTAACAAAAGGATAAGTGTAAAAAATAAAAAACCGGTTGAGCAGTCAACCGGTTATACGTTTGGAATAAAATATAGTTACACTTTCACCATCCAGCCATATTTGTCTTCCCTTCTGCCCTCGCGGATATCAGTCAGCCATTTTTTGATGGTTGGTGCGGTTTGCCATTTATCGGTATCAAAAGTCATCACGAAATCTTTGTAACGAAGCTCTTTGATCATGGTGATGGTTGCAGCTGTACCAGTTCCAAACACTTCGTATAAAACACCAGCTTTGTACGCATCAATCAATTCGTCAATGCTCAGTGGTCTTTGCTCGATGGTAAAGCCAGCTTCTTGCAGTAATGTCAATGCGCTATCACGCGTCACACCTGCCAGAATAGTTCCAGCACCCAAATCTGGTGTCACGGCTTTATCTCCAATGATGAAGATCACGTTCATGGTACCGATCTCCTGCACATATTTATGTTCAAAAGCATCGGTCCACAATACCTGGTCGTAACCTCTTTGCTTGGCTAAAGCCGTTGCAAACATGGCAGAACCATAGTTACCGGCCGCCTTTGCGTAGCCTACACCGCCTGGAACCGCACGAACATATTGCTCTTCTACATAAATACGCATCGGCGCATTGTAGTAAGGACCAGTAGGGCTTAAAATATTCAGGAACTTGTAGCTTTCTGAAGGACGAACGCCAATCACTTCGTCGCTGGAGAACATAAACGGACGGATGTATAAAGAATGGTCAGGAATCTGTGGAATCCAGGCGTTATCTAATGCTACGAGCTGCCTCATGCCTTCCATGAAAATATCTTCGGGCACATGTGGCATGGCCATTCTTTCAGCTGAAATATTAAAGCGCTTGAAGTTGTCGTACGGACGGAAGATAAAGGCTTCCCCATCTGCGTTCTTGTAAGCCTTGATACCTTCAAAAATAGCTTGGCCGTAGTGCAAAGCCGCTAAAGAAGGACTCAACAGAAGTGGTTGGTAAGGTTTGATTTCTACATTTTTCCATTCCCCGCCTTCGTAATCTGCCTCCAGCATGTGGTCGGTAAAATATTTTCCGAAGGGCAGGTTTTCGAGATTGATCTCCTTTAATTTACTGTGTTCTACTTTGTTCACTGTCATATCAATTGTAGCAAGCATAATCGTTTAATTTAGCGCTGCAAATAAACGAAAAGGTTTCAGAAACTATGTAACGTAAAAACCCGCGAATGAGTTTAAATAACATTTCATTGCCTTCCCGCTTGGTTGCTGATTTGTACCAAAATGTGCTCGTTCAGGGTACTGCAAGTGCTGTGCCTGTAAAAAAGGATGTGCCTTTTTTGGGAAAAAACGGAAAGCATATTTTAATTGTAGTGAACAAAGCAGATGCGCCTTATTTGCCGGACAATGAATTGAGTTTTCTGACTAATGTTCTATCTGCCTGTCAGTTGGGACTGATGGATGTAGCCATTGTGAATTGGAATCATCTCGAAGAAAAAAATCCGGAATTCCTCTTCCAGCAATTAAAAAGCCGGCAAGTGATTCTTTTTGATGTTGAGCCATCAGCATTTGACCTGCCAACAAACCTTCAGCAATATGCGGTTGCCAAAAATGATATGCACCAGTTTGTAGCGGCACCATCATTAAGCGAAATAGAAAAGAATAAGGAAGCAAAAAAGCAATTGTGGATGGCTTTAAAACAATTATTTGGTATTTAATCCTAGCAGATGAAATTGATTTTTGCGACTAACAATCAGCATAAGGTAACCGAGATCCGTGCTGTGCTTCCGTCATCTTTTGAAATTCTCAGTTTAAAAGAAGGCGGGATTGATATCGATATTCCTGAACCCCACGACACGCTGGAAGCAAACGCAAGGGAAAAGGCTGTGACTATTTATCACATGACCAACACCGCTTGCTTTAGCGAAGACACAGGTTTAGAAGTCGAGGCCTTGAATGGCGAGCCTGGTGTAAGAAGTGCCCGCTATGCTGGAGAAGACCAATCGTTTCAAAACAATATCGATAAGCTGTTGTTGAACTTAAAAGGGCAAGAAAACCGCAAAGCGCAGTTCAGAACGGTGATTTGTTTAATTATGGAAGGGAATATTGAATTTTTCGAAGGCGTTTGCGAGGGGCAAATTATTTCGGAGCAAAAAGGTGGAGAAGGCTTCGGCTACGATCCTATTTTTGTACCCAACGGAGCTGAAAAAACGTTTGCAGAGATGAGTCTGGAGGAAAAGAATCAGTACAGCCACCGTCGGAAGGCAGTCGATAAGCTGGTTTCATTTTTGAATCAATCAGGACAAAACAGATAAATATTGAGCGGCATAAGCAACCAATCGATAAGTGATAACGACTTAATTGAGGGATGCATCAGGGGCGACCGGAGGCTGCAGCGAGAGCTGTACAATCGCTTTGCTCCTAAGATGTATGGTGTGTGCTTACGTTATGCCGCCAACGCAGAAGAGGCTGAGGATATACTGCAGGAAGGATTTATTAAGGTGTTTAAAAAAATAACGTCGTTCCGTGGAGAAGGATCGTTTGAGGGTTGGATACGACGCATTTTTGTGAACACTGCTATTGAATATTATCGTAAGAAAACCTATTTGCAACCAATAACTGAGCATGAAGAAAACACGGTAGAAGGTAAATACCTGTCGGTGCTGGACAATTTGGCGGAGAAGGATATCATTAAGCTTGTTCAGCAGTTATCACCGGGTTACCGCACCGTTTTTAATATGTACGTGGTAGAAGGCTACACACATAAGCAAATTGCAGATCAGTTAGGCATAAGCGAAGGCACCAGCAAATCTCAGTTGTCCCGGGCAAAACAAATTTTGCAGGACATGGTTAGAACACATATTGAGAAACGAAAAGAAACGCCTTAATGATGAGCAGTGATCTTCAAAATAAATTGTTTCATTTTGAAGCCGATCCTCCAAAAGAGGTTTGGGACAAGATCGCTGGTGCATTGGATGCCGATGCCGAACAAACATTTCCTCAACGCCTTTTTAGTTACGAAGAACAACCACCAGCAGGCATTTGGGATAAAATAGAAACCTCACTTGAGGAAGAGCCGACAATAAAGGTCATTCCGATCACTCGTTATAAAAAGCCATTACGTTTTGTAGCCGCTGCGGCCAGCATAATCGCCATCATTTTTCTCACCACTAATTTACTAAACAAAAAAACCGGTAGCGGGTCAGTCATAGGCGGAACAGAAACAGTAAACACTACGAATCAATCTTCTGTTCTTCCTTTAGATAATCCAAACCCAAAGAATAATGTTGTCCCGGTTCCTAAAAAAGAGCCTACAACTGCAACGGCATCAAGCCAGGATGACGATGACGATCAAATTGTGAGAAGGAGAACACTGACTTCAATCCGACCACAAAATATTTCTCCTTTTGTATCCATTCGCAAAGCATTTATACCTGCCACCGTTGACAAAGAAGCATTTTTTGATTTTTCGGAAATGGACAACTATATGGTGTATAGTGACGGAAAAGGTAATGCCATGCGTGTTCCGAAAAAATTATTCAGCCTCGTTTCTTGCGATGACAATGACAATAGTTGTAAAGAACGCATCAAACAACTTCAACAAAAGATGGCAGCCAGTGCTACCACAACTGACTTTGGAGGCATCATCGAAATCCTTCGCCAATTGCAGTAAATGCGCTAATCTTGGGCATGGCAAGAATCAAGCTCACGCTTCCAAATACTTTCAGCTTTTCTACCCAAATACCTGTTCGTATCTCAGATATAAATTATGGCAATCATGTAGGCAATGATGCGATTCTTTCTATCATCCACGAAGCCAGGATGCAGTATCTGAAAAGTATTGGCTTTACTGAACTGCAATTCGCCGGCGTCGGGTTAATCATGAGCGACGTGGCGATAGAATTTAAAGCAGAAGCCTTTTATGGTGATATATTGAAAGCATCTGTTTCCGCTGGTGAGTTTAGCAAAGTCGGCTTTGATATCTATTACAAATTAGAACGCAGCAGTGATAACGCTGTAGTAGCGCTAGCAAAAACAGGCATGGTATGCTTTAACTACGACAAAAGAAAAGTTGTAGCTGTGCCGGAAGAAGCTGTGAAGAAACTATTCGAATCATGATTTGGGTGGATTGAAGAATGATGAGGAAATGAAAGTAGTCATCATAAAGTAAGAGTCGTTCATTTCTGAATGACTCCCTTATTTCCAGTAAAACCTATAATCTACCAAAATCATGGTTCAGACGAATTCCAAATGCGCCAGCTTTCTTCGGCTTGCTCAATGAGCATCTGATAGCCATTAGAAATTTGAGCGCCTCTCTTCTCTCCTTCCAATAAAAATTTTGTTTTTGCAGGGTTATAGGTCAAGTCGAATAAGAGATGCTTGTCACTCAAAAGATGGTAGGCCAATTCGGGAGCTTCATCAACATTCGGATACATACCAAGTGGTGTTGTGTTGACGATCAGATGGTGCGATGTGATGACTTCTTCATCTAAATCATCATATATTAACAGGCCTTGGTCTTTCCTGCGACTAACCGATTTGTATTCAATGTTCAACTCGTCCAATACGTAACAAACAGCTTTCGCCGCGCCGCCTGTACCAAGCACTAACGCTTTTTTGTGGTGCGTCCGCAAGAACGGTTTTAAAGAGTTTTCGAAGCCAACGACATCGGTATTGTAACCAATCAATTCATCTCCTTTAACAAGAATGCTATTGCAGGCGCCAATGGCTTCTACAATTGCATTCTTTCCGGTCAGGTATTGAATCACCTCCTCTTTATAAGGAATAGTTACATTCAATCCTTTTATGTCATTATAGGTGGAAAAAAGACTTGGAAACTCACCAATGGTTTGCAGCTCGAAATTTTCATACACATGATCAGCCATCCCTGCATCTTCAAACTTTTTTGTAAAATAAGTTTTCGAAAAAGAATGTTTCAGCGTACGACCAATCAAACCATAACGGTTCATCAGGCAGTTTCTTTGTTCAGGAATAAGTGGAAGGTATCACCACGGAGTCCAATTCGCATTGCTTCCAGTGGAATTACTTCAGTTGGTGCAATGTTTCCAAGATTCACATTGCAACCCAGTAACTCAATAAAATAAAGCTGCTGTGCTTTTTGCGGAGCTTCCCAAATGATTTTTTCACCAGGGATTTGCGTCAGAATTTCCTGAACCAAACCTTCACGTACTTCACCACTACCACGATAGATACCCACGTTACCAGCTTCACGGGCTTCGGCAATTACGTAAGTCGAGCCTGCATTCAATTCTGCCCGCATCAATTCAATCCATTTGTAGGGCGGAATAATATGGGCAGCGTCCTTGCTACCAACTTCGCTTAGCACTGTTCCATGAGCTGTTAGCTTTTCAATGTAACCGCACTTTTCTGCGTGGGGAATTTCAATGGAGCCGTCACTCACTTCCATGAAGCTCACACCAAACTCTTTACAAACGGAGATGTAATCCTCGAATTGGTTGCGGATCAGGAAAGCTTCAAACAGGGTTCCGCCGAAGTAAATAGGAAGATCATATGATTTGTAGACTTCCAGCTTTTCTTTCAAATTAGGTGTAACGAAGGATGTGCCGAAACCTAATTTAATAATATCGACATGTGGATGGGAAACACTTAAAAAGTTTTTGGCCTCTTCTACACTCAGTCCTTTGTCCATTACCATGGTAATACCCGCTGTCCGAGGCTTCAAAAAACGATCTGGGATTTGCGACAGGTTAAAATTCATCTCAACGGTTGATTAAAATTGCCGGCAAAAATAGGGAACTAAGCTTTTCAGGACTATCTATTTCGTTTATAGCGGGCAATCATATCCACCACCTGCGGCTTTTGCAAGATGGATGGATTCAACTGGACAAGCTTTTTGACGCCTTTCGGGGAACTTTCGAGTGCCTTTTCCAGATGCAGAAGTGCTTCTTTAGGCTTGTTCATTGCAAAAAGTATCGCACTGAGGTAGTAAAGGAACACAGGTTTCCCGTTGGTGTGCTTAATGGCAGAAAGGGTTTGCTGGCGGGCCTCCGTGTAAAACTCAGCTAGGTACAAACATCGGATCAGCGACTCCCAACTGGATATGTTCCTTGGCCGTACCCTCACGGCAGTAGAGAGATATTGGACGGCTTCTTTAATCTCATTTAATTGGAGTTTACACTCACCCATCAATAGGTTGTACTCATGCTGTGCCCGGTGAATTTTCAGTGCCGACTCGAGTTGTTTCACGGCACTGCTCCATTGGCCTTCATTAAAATACGTACAGGCTATTTTGTAGTAAAGTTTACTATCGTCCGGATTGAGGTGCGACGCTTTCCGGTAATGAAACCTTGCCTGGGCAAAATTTTTCATCCTGTCGTAGCAATGGCCAATGGCTTCGTAGATTACCTCTTCTGGCTTTGAGAGTTCAAGCACTTTTTCCAGTGCCTCAATGGCTTCCTTATACTTCCGAATACGGATGTAAGCGTCACCGATATTGCGGTACGCATAGTCAAATTTCTCATCAATCGCAATTGCATATTGATAGGCGTCAATGGCTTTTTCGTAAAGTTTTAACCCCTGGTAGGCCGCAGCCAGGTTAAACCAAGCTAGCTCGCTAAACGGGTATTCATCAATAATCTTTAGGTGAAGCCGTATGCTTTCCTCATTACGACCGGTAAAATCCGTCCAAAAACAGATTTTATACAAGGCTTCTTCGCTGGTCGGCTCCTCCTCAAGAATTACTCGAAGACAATCGAAAACCTTATCGAACTCTTCGTAATCGTCGTAAACGTCAGCCAACTGGAATAAAAGCTCAATCTTTTCTTCTCCTTCAAAATCGTGAATGGCATTTTCGAGCAATTCAACAGCTTTTTCCTGCTGATCAAGAGCCAAATAGGCGTCTGTTTTAAGAATATAGAGATTAATATCCTTAGAATCAAACAGTTCGGCCTTCTCTAAAATTTCTAAGGCTTTATGGTATTTCCGCGTGGCTAAAAGGAGATCAGCTTTTTTAATCAGGAGTGCCGAAGAAAAGGGGAAGTATTCAAGCGCAGTGTCAGCGGCTTCCATTGCCTTGCTGAGTTCTTCCTGGTCATCGTAGTAATCAATTATTTTTTCGAAAGCCTCTTCTTCAATAAAACCGCTGTAGCCATTTCTGAGGTTATTGTAGAGTTTCAATAGTTCATCTAAACTTTCTTTGTCTTCGTGTGCATCTGACTTCATAGTGGTAATCTCCTCTTTAAACAAATTACGCTGAATTCAGCAGAAATCCTTTTAATAAACAACAAAATTCCTTGCCAGCCGTTAATAGAATTGTAAAGAAAATGGCTTGGAGTTGAAAGAATGTTAATAATTTATACTATCTTTGTGCTGTAATGAACCTATCGTCCAACATAACTAAATGCTTCTTAAAGAGAAAGATCGCCACTTTGGTGCTTGTTTCTGCATCAATTTGTGCTTTCGCTACTCTTGGTGACGATAGCGGCAAAAGGGCAAAAAAAGACAATACCTCGGTTTTACTTCCTTACAGCGCTAAGAATTTTTCGCTTCGTTCTAATTACGATTATAAAGGCAACAACTTCTTCGCAAATACGGAAAAGAAGAATTTCATCATGCTGAATTCTGTTGTTACTTATCAAAGAGGAAATTCGGCTTATGTTCTGCCTTTGAAGAAAATGCCTTTAATGGGCAAGATCAAGTTTACTTGCACCCCACAGCAGTAATTATTTTCCGCCTTTACTTTCCTGATACGTCATTACTCTGAAACCTGATTTTGGCAAATCAAACTTTGCTGCAGGAACCGGAGCAAAACTTACTTTAGAAGCAGTATAAGTGACCTTTAAATTACCCATTGTCGTCTCGTACTCAAGGGCAAGGCCCGGAAGATTGCGGTTTACATATTGAAAATCCCTTCCGTCAATGGATACATCAGGTGTATACCAGACAGTAAACGAAGTTCCATCAGGCATACTGCCAATTGCCTTTTTTGCAACAAAACCCTGAATTGTTTTTGTAGCTGAGTTATCGTAGGCAAAGGTTACATTCTCGTATTTTTTATTGGCTTCTACCCAATCTGCAGGCGTATAGTGAATCATATATTTCTGCTCACCATACTCTTTAAGAACTGTAATCTCTTTTGAATTACCTGTTTGGTTAATAATCGTTGTTTGCGTACCCAAAGAGCTAATCATTTCGGTACGGGTCTTTCCACCTTTAATGTAAACAGCACTTGTAGAGCCATTCAAAAAGTCTGCGTTCTGAGGCTTATCAGAACCTGTGCTGATGGTGATATCATAAAACACAGAACCTTCGGTCATTTTCTTTTGTGCCAGAGATGGCAGAGAAATAAGCGCCAATGCCATCAGAAAAACAAAACCCTTTGTAAATATCTTTTTCATATTGTTTGTCCTTATCAGACGAGACAAATATCAGCAAAAGTTGCGCTAACATTTTTTCGACTCAATCTTAGACTAAAGAAAGCGCTTAAGCTTAATTAACACGGGAAGGGTTTTGTTAATGTTTTTAAACAAAAATGCCTGTCTTCACGACAGGCATTTTTTACCGATATATAAGGGGTTTAAAACTTCAATTCAATCCGGTTGTTTTTCCAGTTGATATCAGCTAATCGATATGATGGATCTATTTCAACCGCGGTAATTTCCGTTAGACGCTTATTGGTAGCAATCGTGAAATTGGGGCTTGTCCAGCGCCAAGATGTATACACTTTGCGGTTCTTTTGATCCGGTTCAGCCGGTTTCTCACCAAACATTTGATATGCCGGCACATAATGCCACTCACTACTGCCATCTTTGAACGTGATCTTCACATCGATTGGCATAGGCATCATCCCAATTTTAGCAAGACGAACATTTGTAGCGCCACCAGCTTCCCACAAGCTGTCAATTCCATAATCAACGGTGCGAGTACTGTTTACCCAGTATTCTTTGTACCAATCTAACTGCAACCCGCTGACTTTTTCAGCCACGCGGATAAAATCATTCACATCTGGATGCTTAAAGCGCCACTGACGGTAATATTCCAGCATGATCTGGTCGCGGATAGGATCGCTTACGATGTATCCCAACTGCGCAAGGAACACAGCCCCTTTTGAATAAGACGCTGTACCATAAGCCACGTTTGTATTGTAGTGATCGGCATGAGTGGTTAATGGCTCCTCAAGTCCCGACTTTACAAGACTGAAGTAAGCACCGTAGTCTCCCTCGTGTGGAAATTCTTTTGAATTATTCAAATGAGCCAAGGCTTCATTCTCTGCAAAAGTGGTAAAACCTTCATCCATCCAGGGATAAAGGGATTCATTTGTTGCCAGCATTCCCTGGTACCAGCTATGCAAAAATTCATGCACGGTTACACCATCCCCAGGACCGCTCACCATTGTCGTCATCGGGTATTCCATACCGCCATCACCGCCATGAACCCATGAATATTGTTTGTAGGCATATGCACCAAACTTCTTTTCTACAAACGGGATGACCTTTTCCATTTTAGGAATGATCTGCTCCCACTCCTGCACTCGTTTGTCGGCTTTATCGTATAAAACATGCAGAGTGAGATCGGGCCGTATTTTCTTTGACAGATGGATAAAATCCGGATCGGCTGCCCAGGCAAAATCGTGCACATTTGGCGCGGTAAATTTCCAAGTCAATTTATCACCGGCAGGACGCACAACCTTTGTTCCCTTTTCTTCATAACCGTAACCCACTTGTGCAGCGTTTTGCAAATAACCGGAGCCACCAATGATATAGTTTTTATCAATGTTAATAGTTACATCAAAGTCGCCCCAAACGCCATGGAACTCACGCCCCACATATGGTGTGGGATGCCACCCGTGCTGATCATACTCTGCGACCTTCGGATACCACTGCGTCATGGTGTAGCGAACATTGCTTGAAGGATTGTCCCTCCCGCTACGACGGATCTGCAGCGGCACCTGGGCATCCCAATCCATGTCAAACGAGACCTGAGTTTTAGGCAGAATCGGACGATCCAACATCACTTCGAGAATGGTTTCATGAACCTTTGTTTTTTGTTCGCGGCCGTTCATTTTAACTGACGCCACTTTTTGGTAACCAATTTCATCCGGCTTTAGATTAATGATGCGATCCCTTACCCGAACGTCCCAATCCGGCACACGGTTGGCACCTCTCTGCACTTGGATTGTGCCTTGTCTCCTGCTGCGTTCATCCATCATGCTTCCTGGCTGAAAGGCGTTCCAATACAAATGAAAAAACACCTTCGTTAACGTATCAGGCGAATTGTTCCAATAATCAATTTTCTGTTTGCCCTTATACTGATTTGTTTGAACATTCATGTCGATGTTCATCGTGTACTTCACCCGCTGCTGCCACCGGTCTGGCTGGGCCAACAGAGTGAAAGTAGAAAGAAGAAAAAGAGAAAAAATAACTGCTTTCATATTACTGATCATCTTGTGTTTCGTGAATTAGCAAAGGGATAAATTTCGGGCAAAAGCGGTGTAAGAAAAAGAAAAAAGCATGATTGCTTCATATCATAACAATCTCTAAAGAAAGAAAGCCCTCAAAAGAGGGCCTTCTTCATTTATTCATCTTAATTAACCTCAAGCTTTAGGAGCTGCGGCAAGGATTTCCTCTGAAACACCTGCAGCGTATTTTTCAAAGTTCTTTACAAACAAGCCAGCCAGGAACTTCGCTTTTTCATCATATGCGGCTTTGTCTGCCCAAGTGTTTCTTGGTGTCAACAGTTCTGTTGGCACACCCGGAACATCTTTTGGAACAGCCACACCAAAGATGGGATCAGCAACTGTTTTTACATCGTCTAATTTTCCTTCCAAAGCAGCTGTGATCATCGCTCTCGTATAAGAAAGTTTCATACGGTTACCTACGCCGTACGGACCACCTGTCCAACCAGTATTGATCAACCAAACATTTACATTGCAATCTTCCATTTTCTTACCTAACATCTCAGCATATTTACCTGGATGCAGCGGCAGGAAAGGCGCACCAAAGCAGGCGCTGAAAGTAGGCTTCGGCTCAGTTACCCCAGCTTCTGTACCGGCAACTTTTGCTGTATAACCAGAAATAAACTGATACATGGCCTGACCTTTCGTCAATTTAGAAATAGGAGGCAATACACCATAAGCATCACATGTAAGGAAGAAAATATTTTTTGGAACACCACCCACTGAAGGCTCTTGTGCATTTGAGATAAAATGCAGCGGGTAAGAAACACGGGTGTTTTCTGTTACCGAAGCATCATCGAAATTGATTTGAGAAGTTCCAGGGAAAAACTCAACGTTTTCTACAATAGCGCCGGGGCGAATTGCATTGAAAATTTCCGGCTCTTTTTCTTCCGATAAGTTGATCAGCTTTGCATAACAACCACCTTCAAAGTTGAAGACATTGTCACCTGTCCAACCGTGCTCATCATCGCCAATTAATTTGCGGTTTGGATCGGCACTCAATGTTGTTTTACCTGTTCCGCTTAAACCAAAGAAGATGGCCGTATCACCGTTTTTACCCATATTAGCACTGCAGTGCATGCTCAACACATTCTTCTCATGTGGAAGTACGTAATTCAAAATGGTAAAGATGCCCTTTTTGGTTTCACCGGTGTAACCCGTACCTGCAATCAAAATAGTTTTGTGCTTGAATGAAACGACCGCTGCATTGTGCTGACGTGTGCCGCATTCTTTTGGATCCAGCTTCAGATCAGGCGCAGAGATCACATGCCAGTCTGCTGTAAAATCTTCAAGTTCTTCTTCTGTTGGACGGAGGAACATGTTGTAAGCAAACAAGTTTGTCCATGGCTTCTCAGTAACTACACGAATGTTCAAACGGTAGCGTTGATCGGCGCAAGCATAACAATCACGAACCCATAATTCCTCTTTCTGATTCAAATGATCAGTGATCTTCTTATGGATAATGTGGAAATACTTTTCTTCGATAGGGATATTGAAATTGTTCCAATGTACAGTGTTCTCTGTTGTCTCGTCTTTCACTGTAAACTTGTCTTGAGGTGAGCGACCCGTAAATTCACCAGTGCGAATGGCCAATGCTCCTGTGTCGGTTAAAACACCTTCACCAATTCGCAAAGTGTCTTGTACTAACTCTTCTGGGGTGGACTGATAATGGATGCTTTCCGTGTTCTTCAATCCAATGCGCAACAAGGTCTCCGTAGAGAACGAAATAATTGTAGGTACTGACATAAAAAGCAATCGTTTAATGTTAGGCGACAAAGGTAAGGTGGAAAAAACAATCGTGCTAACCTCACGTGTTAAACGTACACGAAGTCAATGGAGTATGAAAAAATGTGAATTGCAGAAAGTTTTCAACAAATGCGTTTAAATTGCCACACTACATAACCATTTTCAATGAAGAATTTACCTCTTAACCCGGAAATATTTATTACGAACAGGAAGCGCTTTGTAGAAAAAATGAAGCCGAACAGTATTGCCATTTTTGTGAGCAATGATGAAGTGCCTAGCAACGGCGATGCGCTTTATCATTTTAAACAGAACAGCGATTTGTATTGGCTGAGCGGTATTCACCAGGAAGATTCAATGGTGATTTTGTACCCTGATAACCCGGATAAAAAATTCCGAGAGGTGTTGGTATTGGTTCGTCCAAATGAGTTGAAGGAAAAATGGGATGGAAAACGTTTACGCAAAGAAGAGGCAACTGCCATCAGCGGTATTAAAACAATTATTTGGGTAGATAGCATTGACGGGTTACTGCAAGTATGGGTTCACCTCGCCGACACGATCTATCTTGATACAAACGAAAATGATCGCAAGGCAAGCTTGGTAAGAACAAGAGATTACCGCTTTGTCGATGAAATGAAGGCTCGCTATCCGCTGCATCAATACGACCGTGCCGCAAAGATCATGAAGGAGCTCCGGGCAGTTAAAACCGAACACGAGATTGAAGTCGTAAAGAAAGCCATCGAGATCACCGGAAACACATTCAGAAGAGTGATGCAGTTTGTTCGTCCCGGCGTAATGGAATATGAAGTGGAAGCGGAGATTGTCCATTCCTTTCTTAGTCAACGTGCAGATGGTGAAGCCTATGGTAGCATCATTGCCAGTGGCGACAGAGCTAGAACATTGCATTATGTTTCCAACAACCAGGAGTGCAAGGATGGGGAATTACTACTTATGGATTTTGGTGCACTTTACGGAGGTTATGCAGCTGACCTAACAAGAACAATTCCTGTAAATGGAGTATTCACTGCCCGCCAGCGGGAAGTGTACAATGCTTGTCTGCATCTGCATGATTATGCAAAGAGTTTATTGAAGCCTGGTATTTCTATCATCGATTACACAGAGAAAGTTGGAGATGAAGCAACCATGCAATTCATGAAAATCGGCCTTTTGAAAGAAGAGGATTTTAAAAACGAAGATCCGGAGAACAGGGCCTATCGCAAATATTTGTATCATGGCATCTCCCATCATTTGGGTATCGATGTGCATGATTTAGGAACAAGAACGGAACCCATTCAGGAAGGCATGCTCTTTACCGTAGAGCCCGGAATTTATATTGAGGAAGAAGGCATCGGCATCCGCATTGAAAACAATGTATGGATAACGAAGAACGGCAATGTCGATTTATTTGAAGGCATCCCGATTACGGTAGAAGAAATTGAAGCCGCAATGAAAAAATAAACTTCGCCCTCTTCGGAGGGCTTTCTTTTATATTTGCTAATCACCAGCGCTTACCAGGCGATAAAGGATTATGAAACAAGTTCCGAATCTATTTACACTGCTCAATCTCTTCTTCGGTTGTATTGCCATTGTGTACATTATGCAGACTAACAGCGGCATTATGACCATCGATGAAACAACTGGAAGTTCCATTGTAGTTTTCCCTGAACGAATGGCTTTTGGAGCACTGTTTATCTTTTTCGCAGCAGCGGTGGATTTCCTGGACGGCTTTTTTGCCCGGATGCTGAAAGCATCTACTGACAAAGGCAAGCAACTGGATTCGTTGAGCGATGTCGTGAGCTTTGGTGTAGCACCGGGAATGATTCTATACCAGCTTTTACGGCTTGGTTATGCCGAAGGCACTACCGGCCTGGAAACATCGTTTGCTTTACTCCTGCCGGCCTTCATCTTTACCTGTGCTGTTGCCTGGCGCCTCGCTAAGTTTAATGTCAGCACCAATCAAACGGATAGCTTTTTGGGAGTTCCCTCTCCCGCTGCCGGTTTGGTCGTTGCCTCTTTTCCGTTGATCATCTGGTATGAATACTTCGGATTACAGCGTTACTTCATTAATCCATGGCTATTATACGCTGTTATTGTTCTCCTCAGCTTTTTGATGGTTTGCAACCGAACTTTCCTTGCGATCAAATTCAAAGACTTTTCATTTAAAAACAATTTGCTCAAATACATTTTGATCGCCATCTCTCTAATCCTCCTGGTTTCCATGCAATGGTTTGCCATTCCGGTGATTTTCGTGCTGTATTTGATTTTTTCCGCCTTTTCAAAAGTGCCGCCTCCCATTGTTAATAGCAACAATGAAAAAACATTGGATGTAACAGTCTAGTGGAAGAAAGAATTTCATCTCTGACGTGCTTCTACCAAACTGTCACCTAAATTTGCTGCTCAAACTTTAAAGCTTCGTCACAAATGAAATATTCCGTTCAGGTTCACGTCATGCCATTGAAAGAATTATTAGACCCGCAAGGAAAAGCTGTACTGGGTGGGTTGAAAAATTTAGGTCTAGGTTCAGTGGAAGATGTCCGCGTTGGCAAACACATTTCTCTTCAAATAGACGCTTCATCTGAAGAAGAAGCCAGGAGCATTGCAGAAGAAGCAAGCAAGAAGTTATTGGCCAATCCGGTGATGGAACATTACGAGATAGAAGTTAATGCGTTAGCGAGTTAATGGGCTGCTAACTACTTGCTGGCTCAAACAACGTATTAACCAATTAACGTATTAACTTTTTAACCTTACCATGCTCTACCTTGTTCCCACTCCCATTGGCAACCTGAAAGACATTACGCTTCGTGCATTGGAAGTGTTGGGCCAGGTAGACGTGATCCTCGCTGAAGACACCCGCACAACATCAAAGCTTTTGAACCACTACAACATTCAAAAGCCGCTCACTCCTTATCACCAGCACAACGAACATAAAATCCTTCAGCACCTGATAGACCAACTGATTACTGGTAAAGTTATGGCGGTTGTTACTGATGCAGGCACACCGGGTATTTCTGATCCTGCTTTCCTTTTGGTGCGGGAATGTGTAAAGAACAACGTGAAGGTGGAAAGTCTTCCGGGTGCCACAGCTTTTGTTCCCGCGTTGATCAATAGTGGCCTAACCACAAATCGCTTTGCATTCGAAGGATTTCTTCCCCTAAAAAAAGGACGGCACACCGCGTTAACCCAACTTGCCACCGAAGAACGTACCATGATTTTTTATGAGTCGCCCATGCGGTTAGTAAAAACATTGGAAGACTTCATTCAATACTTCGGCCCTGAACGTCGCTGCAGTGTGAGCCGCGAACTCACGAAAATGTTTGAAGAAAACGCAAGGGGAACTTTGCAGGAAGTACACGATCACTTCAAACAAAAAACAGTCAAAGGCGAGATTGTGATTGTTGTGGAAGGAAAAGAATAAACTCGGTTTGTGGTTAATCCTTCGGTTACATTTTCCGTTTTTTCTTTAATACTGTTTGCCAAAATCTTTTATCCTGATCCTAAATTCTTGTAAGCCAAACAACCAATTCCAAGTTACCAATTCCAACTTCTTCCCATTTGCTGATTTGCCCAATCTTTTCCTATCTTCATCCTAAATAGTTGTTTAACTGCACCAATTTTAAAAAATTACCTGAATATCAAGGAGTTAAAATTGCACATTTGAAGATTGTGACAGTTTTACGTCATTTTATTTGAAAATGGAGTACTGAAAGCCGTTGCCCTTTGGTAAATTTAGGTATCAAACGTTTTTTCTATGCCAAAACTGCTCGCTTTTATTCTAACCCTGTTTCTCCTTTCTTGCACTCAACAAAAATCTACCGACACTTCGCACCTAGAAGCCGAGATAATCAGGCTTAATAACCGTGTGGACTCGCTTGTTTTCGTGCTTTCCATACAATCCCCTTCACAGCCTCATAAGCAGCCCAAACAGACAACCACCAAACAAAGCAGGCAAACAGGTTCAACAGCCTCTGTCAACTCCTCTAATAGCTTCTATTCTGTTTCTACATTAAGCAGCACATCTTCTACAGGCTATTGTCATGGCAGAACGAAAAAGGGTAGCCAGTGTTCTCGGCGGGTAAAGTCGGGGCTTTATTGCTGGCAGCATGGTAGTTAATCCTTACAGTCTGAGTTAACATGGTGTCCAGTAATAAACCTTACTAACCCTTCCCTTTATAATTTCAAGTAGGAGCAGATCATCGTAATTCGCACCAAACCGCAAGCGAATCACTTCAGACTTTTGTTTTATGTATTCTTTATACGCTTTTGGAAACATCACCCTAAGTTGGGAAAGAGTTGTTGAATTGGAAATCATGTGTCCTTTGTACTGGATAAACCGTTTTGGATTGTTTGCAAGGTCTAGCTCCCAAAACTCAGCCCTGTCTTTGTAAACCAAATAGATAAGCCCGCCCTTCGCGTAGGTAAAAAACTTCACCCCCTCCCCATACTCCTCTTCGTGATCACATTCGGGTACAACTTCTTTTATCAACGGTGCTTTTCCCAAAAACTTCATCAGGCTGCCTTTGCCGGTATAAAGTTTTAGTGTGCCATCAATGGTTAAGCTGTCTTGACTGATGTATTCATGGCTTTGTCCAAAACAAAGCGTTACCAGCAGAAGTAAAGTGCAGCCCAAAATCAATTTCATAAAAAAATTTACTTCTCTGTTTTGGCAAACGTTATCTTATCATCTGTTTTACAGAGATGCTCAATGAGATTAACCGTCCAGGGTGCAGTGTACTCGGTTGGCTCAGGAACATCAAATATCCTGCTGTTTGCCTCTGTGCCAACCATCCACCAGTGGCTAGTGTCTCTAATTACAAACCATGACCCTTTTCGGTATTCTGTGTCATGATGGACTTCCTGCCAGCCTTTTTCTTTTAAGTGTTTTAGAAGTGGGGTATCAGTTTGCATTGGTTTGAATTAACTCCTTCATCAAGGGTGGCTACCGTTTGATCACTGCCTTAATGTAGGTAATGAGTCCTTTTATATTCCCCTTTTCAAAGCCTTTGCCCAAAGGGTTTTGGAGTCGGTCAATAAAGAGCTGGTCATCTTCTACCACCAGTAAGACTAAAAACCATTCGCTCTGTCCTTCTACAGGGCGAGTCCATGTCAGCCTTACTTTTCCATCGCGCTTTTCCTTTTGTAAGTGAATCCAACCCGTAAAGCCAATTTGATGCAGATCGGCTTTGAGTTGCCTGTCAAATGCCTGTCCTAATTCGGGATAAATTTCAACCATAAAAGTTTTGTAACCTCAACCCGGCCACTTCCACCTTGCTAGGTTCGGCTGCACGGAGAAGGTGTTGCTGTTGCCTAGTAAAGGTAATCGGTTGAAAACATATCCTTCAACACCTATTGCATCGAAATTATCTTATGCACACAAATTCCGCGAGATACGTTCCAGCCGATTGCTGCCGAGGTGAAAGTATATCTTGATGCCATTATTCAGCTTCACTACAGCATAATCTAGATTAGATTCCTGAAATGGGATTTCCCATGAAACTTGCTGTTCATTAAGCAAACTCAAAATCGCAGTTAACGGCGTAGAGTCATTGATTTCATATTTTTTTTCTTCGGTTTGTATAGTAAAAGAGGCTTGTGTGTTGTAAAAGAAATAGGTAATGTCGAATAAATTACCATCGTTTATGAAGAACCGTAAATAGTCGTAATGGAGGAATTTACCCTTCTTGCCATAGTCTTCTATTTCACTTGGCTGTCCCAATAGACTTGTAACATCTGTCTCTTTAAAACCGATAGTCAGTTCTGTCATTTGTTCGTTCAGTAGAAATTGGTAAAAGTCAGGTTGTGGCATGAAGTCTTAGATTGCGCCCAACGGAGAAGGTGTTTGCGAAGTGGCTACATTACTATTGCTACCGCTTCATTTGCCTTGCCATTGTTGAAGAATGATTTATTGTTGAAAGGTAGCTTTGAAGCGGCCAAACTGCAAACATTTTGTTAGGCGCAGCGAAGAAGGTCTGGTGAGCCTATTCTGCTTCTTTTTTGAATCCTTTATAAATGCAAATGATTCCAACAAATACTGCAATTGTAAAGGCGAATAATTCTCCTTTCGCACTATAACCAATCGGAATAAATTCTTCTGAGTCACGATAGGTTTTCATAGGTATCTGGTCGCCTTTTTCGTACTGCTCGATTTCAGACCAGGGAAGACGCTTTGTACTAAAGGTCTTACCCTTATATTCAAAATCCACCCAACTGCCCCGTCTTGACCTGACTTCAGGCAGCTTCGTCAGCTTAACAACAACTACCTCTCCGTCTACTTGCGCCAGATACTCATATATTTTTTCTTTAGCTGTGGCTGCAACTACAATTAGGATCAACAAACCAGCAATCAGATAAAATTTTCTCATGTAAAGGGTAAACCGAGATTGTTGCACCTGCCGTCCAAAGCGCTTGTGAAGGCATGGAATTAGGATTGCTTCAGCTTCACTTCTGCTTTGTGGTTGAAAAATGTTTTACAGTTTAAATTTAGCACTTTAGCCATGCTTTTACAAACGCTATGTTAGCAGCAGAGGTCAAATAGTCATGCCTTTGTAGTAAATAACTCAAAGCTTTTTGTATTGCACGGTTAATGGATGAGACACAATCTCTGTAGAATCATCATTTAATAAGTAGGTAACAAAAAACGTACTGCCTGTTTGCTTAATCCTAACGCTTGAAATATTTTCTTTCAAAATACAAGTGTCATTTGTGATGATCTGGCACTTGCGTTCAACGATACCGTTTTTCACAAATAAAAGTGGAAGTCCACATGGCGACATGAGACCCCTTGCTGTAAACTCTAACCGAAACTTGGAATCAGAATAAACCAACTGTTTCTTATAGTCATCCACCATCTCCAATATCAAAAACGCCGAACCTATCATGAGAATTATAGCGATAAGGTGTAATAAGGTTCGTTTGAATGAATGTAAAATAGGGCGTCTGTCCAGAAGAATGTATGTGATTGCAGAAACTGTTACGATTAAGTAAGCAATGGATGTTGAGCGGTAGCCAGCTAAAAAATAATTTTTCTTTTCCAGGAAAAGAAGAAATAAAAACAGAACAAGAAATACCAGATAGACAATTCGGCTCACCTCAACTGCCTTTGTCACGTCATTACTTTTGCCTAATCCAACTCGCAAAGCATAGATTAAAAAAGGTACAAGTAAAAATAGAAACAACAAAAACATTTTTAAACAAAAAGATATTCCAAGATTGCGTACAACGTAGAAGGTGTTGCTGTCAGTGCTGGCGTTTTTTGTACTTCAGCTTCACCTTTGCACTAATGTAAAATAGAATTATTGTTGTTCAAAACTTGTTCATCAACCAGCATTGCAGCAAAACCATGTTGTACGCCGGTTAGGGACTATCTGAAAAGATTTCTTTGTGTGGCGAACCTTCCCACATCTGGTTGAGACGATAGGTTTGTAATTCACTGTCAGGATAATTGCCATCCAATGAGAACATTTCCAAATAATGAATGACGCCTTCCGTGATGAACAAGTTAGCGTCCGCTCCAATATTCAATTGGGGAGACGTAATCCTAACTCCGTTTAATATCCGCGTCGAAACAGGTAAGCGGTAGTCACAGATTGCCGGTAATGTCGTAAACGAAATAATAGCGCCAGAGCCTGTATACTCATAGCTTGCCTCCTGCAATAGTTTCATTTGAGACCGTAGTAACACTTCATGTTCATCCGTCTCAATCAAGAGACTAATTATATTAAGTATGAATGTCGACTGAACCATAGGAGTGTTAAATACTGGCACCTAACGAAAAAGGCGTTTGTGAAGTAGTGATATTTGGAAATCTACAGCTTCACTTTTGCCTTGGCGTGGAATTATTGTTTACAGTTGAAAGATAGATATGTCGCCACTATTTTACAAACGCTGTGTTAGCGGAATAACTACGACAGTTCACTTCGATTAATGGCGGGAACACCGAAGACATTTGCCAACTGCTCGAAGTTCCGCATGATCTCACTTGGTTTATGATCAAGATTCGTCAAATCTATCTGAACCTCTTTTTTTCGATTCCGTAGTTTAACGACAAGAAGATTGGATTGCTTGCCTTCGGATATTTCATCTACCGTATAATAATACTGAATGGCCTTCCAAGCCAAAGAATCTTTAACTATCCAAAAAAACCGGAGCTTATGAATCGACAACTCATGAGAAGAGATTGTTATCCGGGGAAATCTTGCGAAATATCCAATCCAGGCTTGGACAAATAGAAGTAGAAAAAAGCAGCTGAAACCTATCGGAATAATTGCACCTGTGGCGATCCAATCATAGTGTGATGCAATGCCGTATAAACCAATAACTGTAATGACTGCCAAAGCCAGTCCATGTTCGAGCCTTCGTGAGCCTTTTGCAGTGAATGCGATTGGAAGTTCTTGCTCCATAGGATTAATTGCGGTCTTTCCGCTAACGTGGAACGTGTTGCTGTCAGTGGTGGTATTTACCGTACTTCAGCCCACGCCTGCACTAAAGTAAAATAGAATTGCTGCTGTTCAAAACCTGTTCTATTGCCACCATTGCAGCAAAACGATGTTAGCGGCTGTTTGAATTGAATGACTGCATCAAATATTTCTGTACTGCGGTTCTATTTGCTAAGTCGAAAAGTTTTGACGTGTTCCAATCGATCAACACTACCTCGCACTCTTCACCTAAAGTGTATAATGCATTCTTAATCAAATCCAACTGTGCTGTGGATGCAATAAGCTCCACATGCAACCAAATATTCTTTACAAATTCTCCATCTATGTCGCAGAAAATTGTAAAGCCCAAAAAACCAAAAGCCTTTGTATCGCCGTTATCGCAATCCAATATCCTACGACCATCGAAATAAATATGTTTGGCTTTCTCAAATTTGAAACTTAGTAGCGTTTTCTCTAGATAGTCTAACCTGATTTTTTTAGACAAAGTTGTTGTTGGCATTTCACCTCTAACAAAAATGTCAGTAAAGCCGGACTCTGTTCTGGTTGTTTCTGAAAAGTCGTCTATCTGCGACGCCTGTTTTAGAATAAATGGCTTGTTCTCTTTTGGCACTATTTCAATTTGGCAGTAGTCGTCATCCCAGAACGAAGGAATGTATTCATCTGTATCAACAGATGTATTCTCTTTGTCCTTACGTATCGATTTGAGAAAAGAGAAGAGTTTCATTTATATTCTTTGATAAAATCGGAGTTTGCAATGTATAGCCGCTAACGGGAAACAGCTTTGTGAAGGCAAGGAATTGATGTTCTGTCGCTTCAGGTATTTGCCGTTGTACAATAAAGATAATCAGTTGAACCTGTATTGGTCAGTCTTGCTTTTACAAAGCTAATGTTGTACGCATGGATCAATTTTGCCAGAAAGGAGTTTTAGTGCCCCTTTTTACCGCTGTCAGCCACTGGCCTCCACCGACCAAGCGTGGATCTAAGAATAGCGGTTCTAACTTGTTCACATATTCCAAACCCCGGATCGGTTAAACATGCGATATCCGCTACACTACCATCCCTTTCTATAAGAAATCTTACGGAAGCAACATACTTTCCTGCCCTGGCTTTTCTATTGGGCTTTACTGTTCTATTGAGTTGCTCCTCAATGGATTTTACCCACGCAGAATCACCACCAGGAAAGGCAGTTGTAATTTCCACTTTGGACAATATCCTTTTTGGTTTACTCTCTTTATTAATTTCGACAACGATTGTATGGTAGCTTCTGTTGCCTGTTTGGCCATAACTTTTAGCAACCCAGATAAAACAAAATAATGCTACTTGGATATATTTCATTATCAAATAGTTCCCAATGGATGAATATGTAAATGAAAAGGTTGATGAAGTGACTGCGTACAAAGTCAGACTGCTTTCCGCAGCAGCGGGATTGGCAGTACTGTCGCTGATTTTTTACTAAAGTAGACATTTTGTTTCTCAGTTTCTCAGTAGCACTTTAGCCGCTGTTGTGAAAAGCAAATGTTGTGCGCAGCAATAAAATTTATTGCTTCAAATACACCCGCTCTGAGATTCTTTTCGCATTCCCGATTCGTATTAGGCTATTGCTGGATGGCGACCGTAAAACCAATACTATCCCACGGCTAAAACCAAACCAGCAAACACTGTCAGCTCTATTGTCCCAAATTGAATTTACATCAAGTGTTTGGGCTATGGTAAAGGCGTCTTGCAAACAGCCTGGGTAATGGGCTTCGCTCATTGCCCCTCGAATGGAGTCATTTCTCAAAAAGTAGCTGAAATACTTGTCCGATTTTGAGCGGTACTCTGCGTAGAACGAAGTATCAAGGCATCTCGTCAGCGAATCGGTTAATCTTTCGAGTGAGATTTGCTTTAAACGAACCTCGTTGATGAAAGACGTTTCCGAGGACTGCTCGCTTCTGTCAGCACAAGACCAAAAGACTAAAAGGACAAAAACAAAAAATATGAATCTAAAACTCATTTAATAGGGTCTGTTACAGTTGCGCACAATGTAGAAAGCATTTACGAAGGCATGGCATTTAAAGCTTGCTGTAGCAATAGCTTCCTGTTGTTGATTAAAGATATAGAGTTTAGTTTTTGTTCTGAAGCCATGCTTTTGTAAATGCTATGTTAGGCGCACTGGTGATTAGCGGATTTCAAATTGATTAATGATAAATAGATCCTTTAATTTATAGGTTAATGGACTTGTAACATCACATCCAGTCGTTTCCACTTTGTTAGGGGTAATTGTTTTAAAGTCAAAGGCAACGGTCGCACCAATTTGTTTTAAACGCTGGTCAAGCCCCTTCACTTTTACAACATTTGTATATGTGTTAGTGTTGATAGTAATCGTATCACCATATTGTGGTGTGTCTCGATAGTAGGTTAAGTCCACCAGCCAATAATCTTGCGACACATCAGCGTAGCAGGTCTCTTTTGCAATTACATAACCGCCAGCGTTTGTGTAGTCTGGCTTAAATGGCGGCTTGTTGCAAGACAGCATAACTAAAGAAACAAGTAAAGTTGAAATAAGCAGTCGGTCAAAAGAATTTTTCATGTCTGGGTTTTGCAAATTCAAAGACGGCCACTTTGCGCCTAACAGTTATTATGCGCACCTTCTTGCTCAACTCATCATTGATTTTCAATGAAAATTGGAACAAGCGGCAATATCAAATGTAAAATCAATAATACAGAAACGCAATTCCGTCTATGCTATAAAACTATTTAAGTTTCCTGTAAAGGAATATAGCCCACGGACAGGCTAGTGGGGCATTTAACCTGCCTGTAGCTAGCATTATCCTTCCAATCCTTTTCAACTGCGTCTATGCGTTCTCCTAGAGCCTCAATGATACTTTCGTACTCGCAGATCGCGCAATGGTAAAAAGGTGCGCTGCCAGGAAACTGCCGCCTCGAGAAATGCACATCATCCCGCTTCAGCCTGTGATTGCCACCAGCAATCCATTCAGCAATCTTAAAATAATAGTTACCACGGTGCAGGCTATAGACGTTCAGCAGTGCCTTCAGCTCACCGTTTGCATACTCATGGTCAAACATCTTTTAGGGTGGTGGCAGTTCAGCTTTAAACGACCGTTCAGGGCAGGCTTTTTCAACAGCCCTGCCAAAGACCAGCGCCCACTCATCAAACCGTCCTTTGTTGTTAGAAAATGTCCATCCCTCTTTACTGCCAAAGCGAAGCTCTCCGCGGGGATTGCCATTTACCCGCAGTTCCCACTCCAGTGAGGCAGCGCCTCTTGCAGCTGAGAGCAGGCCATCAAATTCTACTCCCTTATAGCTGAACGAAACAGGTATGTCCGACATAGGGTAAAAATAACAAAGCCTCTATAGGCAACAGAGGCAGTTTTTTACAAACAAACTATTTGCTCTTGTATCAGCAGATGCAGAAACAATTTAGATGCACTCAAACCCATGAAAGAATCTTTACACCCTTTTTATTGTTGTTTTGCGGCATAACTCTGATGTCTATGCACAAGATGTTTCCTGCATTCCTGCTTTCGCTGTTGTTACTCCACGCCTGTGACAATACCCCTGCTGTGGAAAAGCCGCATAGGGAGGAGCACCAAGCTAAGACACTCAAAAAGAAGAAGGAAAAAGTCATTACTGGTAAAGTGGTAGGCATTAGTGATGGCGATACCTTCAAGCTGTTGGTAGAAGGCAATGAAAATATTCGTGTAAGGCTGCACGGTGTAGATGCGCCAGAAAAGGCGCAAGACTATAGTACACAGGCAAGAGAAAAGCTGAGTAGCCTTATTTTTTCTAAAAGTGTGGAAGTGGAAGAAAGGGACATTGACCGTTATGGAAGGATGGTTGGTGTGGTTTACGTCGGGGATACCAATGTGAACGAAGAACTACTTCGCAGTGGCTACGTGTGGCACTATGCACAGTATGATAAAAATGAGGTTTGGGCTCGGCTGATGCAGGAAGCAAGAGAGGCAAAAAGAGGTCTTTGGAACAAAGCCAATCCCACCCCTCCCTGGCAGTTCCGGAAAGAGAAAAGAGAAAAGGCTGCCATTGAAGAATAAAGCTTCTCTGCGATTTTGGTGATATGATTTACTGTCTGAATAAAGCTTCTCAGAAGCCTGTATAGTACGTAGGGCAGGTGTCAGGAAAGTTCCTGTTGATGTACTCCTAAGAGGGCGATATTTCAAAAGAGAAAATCAAGACTCTCAAACTGGTGGCAAGCATTAGATTCAACATAAGCAGAAGCAAAGAAGCATGTTTCCAGTTTCCACGTCTTAAAGTAAAGAAACAAGGAAACGATGAAGAAATATGCAGATGCTTTCTGATGGCAGAATGATTAGAGGATATAATCTTGAATTGAATGATACTTCTCACTTTTCTGACCAATAGGTTCTTGTTCTTTACCATCAAAGTAACAATACTGTAGTTTGTATTTACTTGGTTCAGGCTTAATACTATTTGTTGTAGAGAAATACCATTTACCACCTTTAGACAGATACTCACGTCTTTTGTGCAGCTTACCCTGATTACCCATGGGGGTATGCTGGATGTTGATAAAAATGTTTGTATTGGCAACTATTTCATTGAAATACCTTATTAGTGACTTATTATCTCTAAGTCTGAAATGTACTTCGTTATTTCTTAATTGCTCATTACGAAGAATATTGACCTCTCCGCACTGAAGTAAGCGAACATAAATCCCTTTTATTTTTAATTTCCGTTTGGTTTTAAATTCATGTAAAAAGCTTTCAACCAGTTCCACATTACGATTTACATCATTGGCTGTAGTAAACATCTGGGTTGACATTTTTTTTATAATGCCTTTTCTCACTATCAGGCTCTGGTAGCCTTCATAGTTGTTTCCATTAGACTTGAAATCAAATAAGCCAATTGTCTGTTTGTTCTCAATTGAATTTATAAAATCCGTCAATTCCCCTTGATCATTAAATGTATACCCTGGGAATACAATCAAGTCAGCCTTGCTGTTATTAAACAGGTCGGCATTTAACTGCTTCTTAATTTTAGAGGGGGTATTTATGTAATATGATACTAGAGAAATTCTCATTATTGATTTTGTGCGGTTAGCTTAGATAGCGCGGCTGGCAGTTTATTCCACCTTGCACTGCTTTGCCCATTTTTCTATCTGCGCCGGAGTAATTGCTCCCACATCAGCAGCATTAGGATATGCTTCTATTACTTTGGGCAGCATACAATCACAATAGCTTTTGGCTTTCTGCTCACCCACACTTTTCGCTGCTGTTTGCACGCAACGAGAGGTAAATTCAGCCTTTTGCGCGTCACTCCAGCCACCTTGGGGGTTTATACCTTTTACGCATTGCTTGGCAAGCTCCATGAACTTTTCCTGACTAAGCTTTTCTACTTCTGTTTCATCTGGGGAAAGAACCTCCAGTTTTTCTGCCATACAGGAGCAGTATTTTGATGCCGAGTCTTCGCTCCATTTTACCCCCACCTGACAAGACGATATAAACCCATCACGGTAAGCGGCGCTCCACTGTTTTGCAGGCTTCAGAACGGTCGTTTTGGAATTGACGTTCTTAGCCTTCGCAGTTGCTTTTGGTTTTGACTTCTGTACCTGGGCTATAAGAAGTAGCGAGAAGAGTAGGGACGTAACGAGTAAAGAAAAGTGTTTTGTCATGGCGTGTGCAGTTAGCGTGTAAGTATACGGCAAATTTGCTTTTCACGCAATGCGCTACAAGCCGTTTCCCGTTTCCGAACATCTAATAGCGGGAAACTGGGAAACAATCTGTCAAGGCAGAACGAAGAAACGCAGCCAGTGCTCACGGCGTGTAAAGTCGGGGCTTTATTGCTGGCAGCATGGATAAATGTTGCTCCTCAACTAATACAACCATTTGTGATTGATCAGGAAATACGTAAAGAAAAAAATAATGTATGCTTCAGAGATTATTGCTATGACATGAAAAAGAAGCATCCATTTATTATCAATGGTGACTTCACGAGGATTAATTGCGTCGTAGAAGACTCCTACCTCTTTTCCTATCTTTGGCTCTAACGTTCTTGCCTCATTAATTTTGACTTCCATTTCGCCACTAATTGTTAAGAACCGGACGATAGGGAAGTATTGCGTTCCGTCACTGTCCTTTTCTGTATCAAAGCCTACAATGGTTGCGACAGCAGAAACTCCGCTTTTTCTTAACGAGATTATCTTTCGCAGTCCTTTGACTGACTTGACAGCACTGTAGAAAATCACACCAATAAAAAACAGTGCAAACAGTTGCTGGTACATCATAGCTAACTAATTGACGGGTAGGATAAATTCATAAATCTTTCTTCACGGTTTGCATAACATTTACTCTGGATAAATGTTTTTTTGGGGATTGTACCAAGGCAATGTGCGAGTTGCTTTAAACTGCTTGAATGCCTGCCAGCCCTCAATGAGTTTTATGTTCTCAATGCCTTTTCGCTTTAAAAAGCTTTCCCATCCTGTCCTGTCATTTTTAAACACTTCTTCAATTCTTTCTTCAGGAACGATCACAAACCCTATTTCGGAATCAAATTCTCCCTTTTCGTTGTAGCCGTAAATAATTCCATTTGCTACATTAAGCTGTGTAGGATGTACCATTGCTGGATACCCCGCTATACTGGAATCATTAAAACCATATACATCTTTATCTCCTCCGTAGATGAAACGAAGCTCCCAGGCATAGGAGTCTGAAGGACGGTCGTCAAAGCCTGCCAAATTTGTAGCTTGGTAAGGCGGAACTAATGGCAAACGGTACAGGTCTTTTTCCCTGTAGTTGGCGAAAAACGAAGTGGTTTCGCTTTTACAGGATAGAAGGAAAAGGAGTAAAATCGTCAGTATTTTAGTTTTGTACATGCAGTCAGGAAAGTAAACAAATTAGAAATGTAATAAAGAAGATCATTTAAGATAGCAGACAATTTTTACTTCATTTCCTAGGCACACATAGCATTGTTTTCTTGTTTGTCTTTCACCGTCGACCATCTGGTAAGGCTGAAATAAATCTGTAGCTAATACATTCGCGAGACACAGTTGTTTGTATTTCAAGCTCTCCTCATCATCTTCAACAAATCAGCGCTGTTAATTACGCTTTTTTTCAGACTTGATTAATTGACCGTTTTCGTATGCTTCCACTTCCGTGACTTCGCCTGTTTTTTCATCATAATATTCAGTAATACCGTGCCGCTTACCGTCTACGAAATGAGATAAAAAATGAAGCCTGCCATTACTTAAATAGACTTTAGATTGGCCAAATACACGTCCATCCTTCCAAAACTTTTCAGAAAACACTTGATTGTTGTGAGGAGGAATGAGGTAAGTGCGTATAAAGGTGTATGCGCTATCTTTTTTGAAATGAAATATATCCATTCTTATCCCATCATAATTCTTATCAACCCTTTGGCCATCGAAATTTACCGTCTTTGCAAAGACATAGTTGTTGACATCCGTCAGCTCCTTTTCATCGTAAGTGGTAGAACAAGAAAATGCTAAAAGGGTTACAGATAAAGAGAGCAGACGTATAATGGGTCTCATGTTTGTTTGTGTGTTAGTTTCAGCAAACGCAGGATTGCTTTATGAATGTGATATTTAAATCGAACGTTTCATTTCGGCTCTTCGCTAATAATTATTTTGCAGTCGAAAATTAGCTAATCAACCTATTTATACAAAACAAACATTTACAACTATTTCGTTAATACTATCACATTCTATACTGTTTTTTCTTAATCAGATTATTGATTTCAGGTTTTACCAATCTTAAAAATTCGATACCAGTTGGCTCGGCAATCATTACCTTTTTCGAGCCGGTGAAATCAGTATCGAGGTCGAGCTCCATCCATACTCCATCACTATAATGGCGCTTTCGCTCATACAACGGCTTTAATGTATCAGCCTTTACAGTTTTCAAAAATCTATAAAAGGCATTGCTCTGTAGTTCACTGAGCTTTATTGCATAGACAGGCTGAAGTCCAGCTTGGCCATGGTCATTGTCATAGCTAACAACGAGGCTATCCTGCGTTATAACATAATCTTCATGAAAACCACTTGCGCCATAGAACGCATAAAGATGAAAGCGGAACAGCTTTGTTTGCGGGGGCGTTTCTTGTCTAGCAAATAGGGCAGCCAAAAAATGAAAAAGGATTAAGTTTCCTACCAATAAGAATTTTACCATAAATAGCCGCAAACGGAACGAGGCTTTGTGGAGTTGTGGAATTTGAAAAGCTCCTACTTCATTGACTGCCTGCCGTTGTTTAATGTTATATGTATTAAATGTAGTTCGTCTGCCGCTATTTTACAAAGCATGTGTTAGCTGCAGGTATGTTTGTTTTCTTCGAGAAATAATTACTTTAGAGAATGCGAATAATTTTCATCCTTTTACTTTTTTTATTCATTGACGTAGCAAATGTTCAGGCGCAATCATGGGGTGACACTACTTATAAGCGTAAAAGAATATTTATGAAAACTGAAGTAATGCCACAGTTTCCTGACGGAAGTAAGGGCATGTACGAGTTTTTTGAAAAGCATTCAAAGCTTCAGATTAGTAAAGAACCTTTTTCATCGGCTAAAAATGTAATTGCTGAAGTTGTAATAGACAGCATAGGTAACGTAGTTTACGCTAACATACTTCAGGGAATAGGGGATAACTACAACAATGATGTTATAGAGGTGATTAAGAAAATGCCTCCATGGAAACCGGCGCACCAAAATGGTAAAGCAGTTCCAATTTTGCTGACTATTCCAGTCACATTCAAGCAATAAACTTATTTTAGATACGTCGCTTTGCGGCGAATATTTATTATAACCACATCTTCTTGCTCCAAAGAGCATTAATTTTCAATACAAAGTTGAACAAGCGGCGCTACCAAATGTAAATTGAATACATAAAAACGCAACTGCTTTCCAGCCATTAAACAGACAATCGAGCTTCGCTACGTTAACGACCGTCTACTGACAGGCATGGCTGATATTAAAACAGTGTACCTGCTAAACACGCTTACTCAGCTTCTTCACCCTGAAGTGAATCGTGGCAGGCTTGTCTATCGGGCGAAGGGCTCAGCAATGCGTATCTCTGACAGGCTCAAACAAGGGCTGGTAAAACAAAAGCGGGTAATTGAGTTGCAAATACCTGGCTGGCTGATGTGAGGCACACGCTTGGGGCAAATACCACTTCTGATGTTCATCTCGTTCACCCGTTCATGGGTCGAACAAAGTGAACACGTGAACACATTTTTGCCACCTATACAAGAGAAGACACCAGCTTTCTTGCTTAATTAAGCATTCACAACTCGCACATAATTCCCACTTTGTATAGGTAGTATACCTTTCTTTTATCTCTTATTTTCTGGCGCAGAAAGAGGCCAGTGTCGCAGGGGCGACCATCTTTATAAGGATTGAAAAAACGCCAAACAGTATATTGTTTTGCCTTTTCGATTTTTCTTGCATGAAGGCGAACCAATGTTTCTTTTTCACCGACCCCAAGAAGTACTCTATCTGTGCTGTCGAGAAAGAAGAGGGCTTTCATTCTACCTGCATTGCCATAAATTGTATCAAAGGCAGCTTTGTCGTCGGTAAACAGCTGAATAAAATCTCGCTTCGCTGCACTGTCAACAAGTATAAGCTTCGACCCGCTTCTGAAGCCAGCAATGTGCCCTCCTAATGAAGCATTTGCGGCTGAGTCAAGCATCAAAATCTTCGTATCAGGAATGACAATCCAATTTTGACCCAGCCCTGCCAAGGTAAATGAAAGGAATACAGCTAAAAACAAGATTCTCCCCATTGCTATTAATGCCTATGATCTGTGTAATGACGGTTCATAACGCTTTATTGTTTCGTTGGGGAATTTTGCTTTATCACCGGAGTATAGGCAGCAGGGCTAACATTTACTGCTTAGTCTCTACCGCAGTTGTCGCAGGCTGCAGTTGCTCAGGCTTGGTAAGCACAATCTGCGGCTTGCCCTTGTATAGCTCAACCTTGCCCACTACATAGGTATCCTTATCTGCAAAGCTCTCCAAGGGTATTTTCAACCCTTTCCTGACTTCTTCAGAGACAACAACGGTAAGTAGCTGGTTAGGAAATGGCTGGCCTAGATTGACAAGCGTTAGCTTTCCACCGCTTACGGCTTTAATACCGGTTACCTTACCAAAAAGGCCTACGCTGTCACCCACATGCTTGGAGGCGTCTTCCAGTTTGATCTGCTTTTGAGCTTGGGAGGAGATGGAGATAGCAATCAATAGCAGGAGTATGAATGTAAACTTCATGCAAGCAAGATAACGCTTCACGGCAATGTTTGAAAAATAACAAAACGAAAACCACTCCTGGAAACAAAGACGAATATCTAAGACTGAGAAAAGCAGTTATATTGTTTAAATGAAGAGCAGGTAGCTATAGGCACCTTCATAATGAGGTCAATTTTTGAGAGTTGATACTCAATTTTCATTTAACGTCATAGACGATCCCAAAAATTCCTTTGGTAAACTGCCAACTAATTCTATTTTAGGGCCGAGATAAAATATTTGTTAGCGTAAAGCTGACTGATTTGGGTAGAAAAAACTGGTAATTTTTAGATGCCCCAAAAACGGTCAAGCTCGACGCTCACGCTACGGCGTGGGTATCGGCTTGCTTTTGGGGCATGGGTATACCAGTACCTTTCTACCTAGGGCGGCTGGATGTCCCACGCTAATTTTTTTACACTCATGCTAAGGGGCATCGCATGAAAATGCCTTTTTATGGATGCAACAAGCCTGGTCGCTCTTTTCTTTATTGCCACCGGTGGTATAATGGCAGCTACCTATGAAATCCAAGCCCAAAAAGTAGGGCTACCGGTTGGTCACTACTTTACCCTCCGCGGCCCTGTAACGATACTTGGGGCGTTTGCAGCGATAGCAGCCTTTATTGCAAGTTGGTTTTTATTCTATTGGTTCGTGGTGCCAGCGTTGATTCTACTTGCTATCTACGGCGCATCCGTTTTATTCTCCGTGTTTCGGGTGGCCTCACAAATCCTTTCCTTTCTAATGATGCTAGGAGGCACGATTACCTTATTATTTCACGTTCTTTCGTAAACCACTCTTATGTCGTTTCTCCTCGCCTCCATCTTTAACTTGCTGCTTTCGACCAGCGATACGAACTATATTACTCAAATTGCACCGCCCGAAAAAGTCAAGTTTTTTTATAAGCACAAGGGGCAATCAATTTACAGGCTTGACCGCTTGCACAAGATCGATAGCAACTTAGTATTTGCTATCACTGCCCAAGAGTATGAAATAGGTTATACGCCGTATGGGTGGTATGTTGAAAACGGCAAAGAGATTAGCACAAAGCTTCTTCTGAGCCGTTCTATAACGCTAAAAGAAGGCATATATCCCCAAGGGGTCTTTGGTATTACGAAGAGTGGTAAGGCTGAAATTGTGGCCTTACAAGCCGCTATAGCGGGAAATTATAAGTATGCTGTCCAGGTAAGCCCTTTGATAGTTACTAAAGGCATGGTTAACCCACAGCTTCCTTCAGAAGTTAAACGATGGCCTGCTGGTTATGGCATATTAAAGGATGGTCGCGTACTTATTGCCATTAGTAAAAGGGAGGAAACACTTATGGAGCTTGCCCAATACTTTCTATCTAAGGGCTGTACAGACGCTGCCTTTATTGATGATGTGGAAACCATGCCTTGGACACCCAATGGAGAGCCAACGAACGCAGTACTGGCCGTTATGGTAGGCGTCATTAAATAGTCACAGGTTGCGGGCTAATAGAGTGATTAGAGGGGGTGTTTTGCCAGGGAAAACAAAAAGGCTGGAACCGGGTGGGTGCCTTTTTTCGTTTCGTGTTTCCAATTTCTAACAGGATAAAAACAAGGAAGCTGTTGCCAGTTGTGAACGTTCAAGTAAACAAACTGTTTTCTTGGTTTGCGATATCGCGTTTCGCCTCCTCTAATAAATACATTGTCTTACAACTTGGGCAAAGCAAAAAATACTCATAGTAATAGGTTTGCCCTGGCTTTACTTCTTTCTTTTTGGTTGGCTTTTTTACCACGCTTGTCCCGCATTTCCTGCAGGCATCTCCTTCCTCACTTACTTTTATTTTTTTGCTGCTGCTTTGGATGGCGTCTCCCTCTTCTCCTTCACCGCTTTGTGGCTGGTAACCTACGTCGATCAGTAAGTTATCTCCTTTTAATGCGGACATCGCAAGCTGATCGCATCTTTCGTTCTCAATATGCCCTGCATGTCCTTTCACCCAATTGAAGGTTACTTTTTGCTGGGTTGAAATAAGCGTGAGGAGCCTGTCCCACAAATCATGGTTGACAGCTTTCTCACTTCTTGAACGGTACCAGTTTTTTGACTTCCATTTTTGGGCCCAACCTTTTTCTATGCCATCTATTACGTAACGGGAGTCAGTAAATACGTGTACGATTGATTTTGTTTTCAGCCGTTCAAGCCCATAAATCACGCCCATAAGCTCCATTCGATTGTTTGTTGTGAGTTCGTAGCCTTGGCTAAACTCTCGCTTTATGCCCTTATAGGACATGATAACGCCGAATCCACCTTTTCCCGGATTAGGTTCAGCTCCACCGTCTGAATACAAGTTCACCTCTGGTATTTCTTCCCAATTCATGAAACAATGGTCATTTTATATTATGGCAATGGAACGTCCATCAGCTTGGCGTTCGGAAGGGATTTCATAGTTCGTTCAGCTCTGAACTGAAGCCGATTAGGCCTGTTGATGATGAAAATAAGAACTAAAGCTGAATGTTGAAAGTCGTGATGGAACTGATGCACAACAGCGATTTGTAGCCGATGGTTTATTTGTCGTGCCCCACTGACGCCAAACCGCTGTTGTAGGCATGTGGCTCGTCATCTTAAAGGCTTTCCAAAGTGTCATACAAGTCGTATTCATGCACAATTACAAGCCGCACTCCTTGTTTGCGGTGCTTTATCGCTTCTTCAATTTTTCGTCCGTAGCAAGTAAATGCCCAACAAGTATTTTTCTCGTCACATACTACAAGATAGTTCAGCTTAGAACTTACATTGTCTACTACAAAACCGCCACACAATTCAATTTTTTCAGCAATTTCTCGCCGCTTGTACTTTTTAGAAACTCCTGTAATACAAAAGGTGTTTTCCTGAATGTTGATTGTCGGATCAATTTGATAAAAACCTGTTTTCAAGGAAGAAAGCAGATTTGAGTTTGATTTGTCGGTTGAGTTACCCACAAGTGCCTTACAGAAGCTAAGCAACGCTTCATGCTCTTCCGCCGTAATTACTTTGTCTTGAATGATGCTTGTTGTGAGGTTATATAGTTCGTCGTATGGATAGGTGTTCTTCAGATATTCATTTTCTTCCAACCATTGGTCTAAATAGGCAAGTTCCGCCATGTTGATTTCATTGTCAATGGCAATTCCCTTAACAATGCCTGTCAGTTTTTGTATTCCAGATGTGATTATGTCAAAGTAACCTGTTTTGTTTATGTACTGATTGCAAAACCAGATGATGTTTTCACTTTCTTCATGGGTCAAGACATTGTCGGCAAGTGCCTGCCGAATAATACTGATAACTTCTTTGTAAGGCTGCTTTTCTTCGTAGTCTTTGTGTTGATTTATCCAAGCAAGAACTTCGGAGTGTTCCTTTTCATTAATTACGCTGTCGCTTTTGATGCCTTTAATGATCCCTACAAGGGTTTGCAAGTCTTTCTCAATAAGCGATGGATTGGAGAACCGTTGAAAGGTTCGGTTGTCGTAAGCTTCAAATTTTAAAGTGTCCATATGAATAGTTTGGTTTTAATGTTTAGAGGCGTCGCTTTGCCATTGCTTACGACGGATTAGAGCTTGCCGGTATACCGGCATTTCCATTTCGTCCGCTTAAATTTATTACAAAAGTTTATTAGTATTTGGTGGTTTAGCCTTGTTTGTCAGCCGGTATATTGGTAAGCCCTGTTAGCTGCTGTTTGTCACCCTCTCGCAGAATTGTACTGCTTCTTTGCATTCTATATCCAAATACTCATGCATTTCATAAAATTGATTGTTGATCGTCCAGACAAACCTAAACTCTGCTTGGCTTTGATATTTATTTTCCTTCAGGAACATTAAATCAATACCATTTCCCATTATTTCATTATTTCTCTGGTTCATCATTTGGCCTCCGATTATAAGTTCACCTTTCTCGTCAGTAAAATCATGAACAGAAAAGCCTTCAATTTGCTTCTTGACTATTCGATGGTCCTGATAATTACAAAATCCAAGGAAGGCCTGAGTGGAACCTGCAATGGCATTCAAGATGGCTGCTGAAAATTCTAGCGGATTGTTTATTCTGAAATAGGAATTGACCTCAAACTGGCTTTTGATTTCACCACTTGCTATTAAACTCGTACAGAACATATAAGCGTTACTCCCTGTATTCGTCAATAACAAATATTGTAAGCCTTCGTTAGAGTTTGTCTCATATGTCCCACTGCCTTCTGATTTATCTCCTCGAATTTCATCCGGATACTGAATGAATTTTTTAAAAGAACTTATCCTCAAAGTTCCTTGTTCAAAAAACAGGTCAATGTATTTCTCATCCATATATCTGTAGACATATGGTAGGCCTATATTTATCGGTTTTCCTGTTTGAAGAGTGATCATGGTGGTCGTTAAATGGTACCTAACGCAGGAGGTGTTTGCAAAATGGCTGCATTAGCTGTTCTGTCGTTTTATTCCCATTTTTGCTGTTGAATGATGTTTTGTCGGTCAAATGTAATTTTGAAGCAGCCATTTTGCAAACATTCTGTTAGCGACTGCTCTTTGAAAGAAACCGCCTCCACCACGCTTTATTTCTTTTGAGCGTTTCCTGGCTGGCAAAAGCTTTATCCTGGTCGATTAAAGACGTCAAACTTCCAGCAGTGTATTGCGTAAGCTCCGGCTTTTCTAAATAAACAACTCTAGGACGTACACTTGGCTGATAAATAAACCACAGCACAAGGTGTGAAGCGACCCCTCGAGATGAATCGTCCAGCAAAGAGATAAGTTTGTTGGTAATTGGCTTGCCTATACCAGCAAGTGCAGCAATCGTACTGTCACGAAATTCGAGCTTATCCATAAAATAATCTCCTCCTGCCACAATCAACCGGTTATTAAGTTGAGCAAGCAAAGAATCAACCCGTTTGGGTTGTCCGCAAACCATTTGAGATGCAAAAAGCAATATTGTAAAAATTGAAAGTCTCATACAGTAGTGGCTAACGGACAGGCTTGCTGCTGTGGCGACATTTATTGTTCGTCCACCCACAACTGCTACCCGGCTTTGTTTTATTGTTCAATATATGAACTAAAAGCGAGTGCTATTTGCCAAGTTGGAACTGTTGCCGATGCTTGCACATAGCCGAAACTTTTTCGCCCCGCCGTAGAAGCAAACCAATGTTTGCAGATGTTTTGTATCTTTACCACGGAGCAAAACTTATCAATCATACTAGAAGAGCCCAACGGTTCAACTCTTGCAAAAGAGCTATAACCTGCGGGCTCGATTGTTATTGGTAATATTTGGATTTCTCTTTAAGAAAGGGCAAATAGTATCTGCAAAGGTTATTTTTAATTGTCATCTTACTTTTTGCGGAAAGTTTATTAACGTAAATTGGTCTTTCTCTAATGACATTAAAGTCAGGGTCAAAATGTCTAATAAGAGCTGCTACAACAATTCCAAACCTTAAAACTTCTTGCCGGTTTTCTCTATTATTTACGGTTGCAAGTTTTTGTTCCAATAAAGGTATCCATTTGTTTAGAGGGCTTGACAGAGTGTCAATTTGAACCAAAAACTCTTGCAAGGTCATAACCCTGAACTTCTGGTCTTTGCCTGAGATTAAACATTCGCCGACTACTCTCTGGATAGACCTATCAAGGATTCTGTATTTCCTCGACTCAATAGTGTCAATAAATTTAAGAAGCTGTCTACCTTTTTTGATTTTCGAAAAGGAAACATATTGGCTCTGAAGCCTTAGGAACTCTAGTTGTCCCCAAAATTGAGAGAAAAGGTATAGAACATATTTTTTATTGTGTTGAGGGTCAACTGATATAGAGTTAGAAGGATTTATATAGGTTGAAAAATCTTCTTTAGCCAATGAGAGTAATTTTCCATATAGTTCACTTGCCGACTTTAATAAAGGGTCTACGTTTTTGTAAAGAACTTTTTTAGCCTCAATACGTGAGGCAATAGGTTGTTTTAGTTCTGGATAGATAAACTTAAAGCCTTCCCATAACGCTCCACCTGATATAAGAGCAATTAGAGCCTGTAGTGATGGTTGCATATTAAAAATTTCTGCTAACGAGAACCGGCTTTGTGCAGTAGCGGCAATAGCACACTGTCAGCCGAAACGATTACTAAAGTAAAATATTTATTTAAATGCCTGGATTAAGAACTTCAAGCCGTTATTGCACAAAACCGATGTTATGCCTAGTTTTCTATTTGGTTTCAATGTGAGTCAGGTTTAGCTTACTATCGATTTCTTTCACCAGTTCTTTCTCGAAAACTTCAGTTAAGTACTTCAAATTCTTGTTGTCAACGCCACCACCGCCTTCACTGCCGCCTTTACCTAATTCGTCATAAGCCCAGCAAATGAAAATTTGCGATGTTTTTGCGGTATCCCAGTGCTCTTTTCCTCCATAGTATCGAAATGTATATGCGCAATTACCTCGCTGGGTTTTAATTTGGATTGAGACATATTCATGTCCGTCGTTCCAGGAATTGTCAACCATTGTGTCTTTCTTATCATTTCCAACATCTGCTAATATTTTGTTCCCAATGGTATCTCGATAGATGTTCTCATTATTTTTAATCACATACATGACGGCGCTGTCCAATCTGTCTTTTGTTATCTGATATTGATAACCTTTCAAAGAACCATGTGTCCCAGCTCCAATAAAACAACTCGTCAAAAAAGCAGTTACAAGTACCAGTAAGAATAAACTAATTTCCTTTGTCATTGTAGGGTTGTCACCATGTTGGGCATAACAGTTATTAGGCGTGCTTTCTTGTTCAACTCAGGCTTGATGATCAAGCAAAAACTGAACAAGAAGTACCTAAATGTAAAATAGAAAACACACTATCTTATAGGCATGCGGTACCAAACCATTGAGTTGCGCTACATCAATGAACGCCTGCAAATTGGCATCGCAGGTCTTAAAGAGATGTATTTGCTTGCGCCTTCTCTGATGCTACTACGGCCCAAAGTCTATCGCGAAAGGCTTGTGTACAGACCCAAGGGTTTAGTTAAACGCATTCCTTACAGTCAGTTTAAAAGATGACTCAAAATGTGTGGTCTTCAGATTCGGGAGGTGGTGCCTCGCTGACTTTAGGTAGCTAAGTAAGCGGAGCTAGTACATTTGCCTGAGGGGTCGGATTCACACAGGGAAACGAAAATTAGAAAACTGGGTAGGTGTTGTTTGTCGTTTCCTGTTTCCCCCTATGCTTAAAGAAAAGAAACTAGGAAACAACTCTTTCATAGACTACGCTATATTCCTTAGTCAAATACCAGCTGTTCCAGAAACCCCTTTCTTCTTGCTCGAGGAGAATTCCAGTAGTATACCCGTTTTCCATAGCGATCGCAGCCTCATATTAAATATTTAATATTAATCGTATATAAAATGAATTTAAATTAGACGAAAACTTAACTATGTTTAAAATGTTACTAAAATGCTTGTTGATAGCCATCTCTTTTTCTCTTGTCTGCAATGAATCCTTTGGACAGGTAGGAAGGTTCAGGCATAAAATTAGTCAAAGCGATTTGAGAGATTTCCGGCTGGTTGGTGAAACAACCGGAAATGTATACTGCATACCTAATGGAACCAAAGTATATATAACCTTGGCAAGCGGTAAGATTTATGTTGATCCTTGGCAAATCACTTCAGCAGGGGTATGCACACCTGGAACCCAAGGCAACGTATCGTTGACCCAAACGACAGAACGGGAAAGATTAGAGTTAAAGCTCTATAACCGCACAACCAATAGACCAATGACCTTTGGTACGTCAATTAAGTATATGACTTTACCGTTCGGCGCATGGGTTTATGGACTAAGTGCGATTCCATTTAGGCAAAGATTGCGGCAGGCATTTGATAACAGTGGGCAAAAGATTGGTACAGCCTCCAGCACCAACTTTGCATTAGCACTTTATGGTGGTCATACCATCTTGGGCTGGTCTTCTTTAACTAATCGTGCTATTCATAACAATGCAATATCTCTTGTTGCATTTGCAGGCCCCTCGACGGTTGACCTTTCCAGAGAAATCAGTGCGCCAGTCCTTCCGGTCAAAAACAAGGTACATGCTACCATCGTTTATGGCTTAGGAGCAACCTTCAGCCGCAATGCGCTTGGTGCAACTCTTTACCTTGGCTGGGAAAGAGCCTTTGGTAGTGGTGGTGATGCTTGGGTTTATCATGGCAAACCATTTATTGGCTTTGGTGTTTCCACAGGGTTTATGAGGTAGGAATAGCTATTGGAAAGTAAACTGGGAATAGTAGTCCTAGTTAACTAAGTGTAGACTAAAGGAACCGGCTTGACGTTGTTAGTCAAACCACTTCAATGATACAGCTATTACTATCTCTTCTTACCCTGTTTCTTTCAGCAAAAGATACGGGTTATGTAACCTTTACGGCAAGCCCGGATAAGATCAAGTTTTACTACAAGCACAATGACAAGCTTGTAGGAAGCCTTTCTAAAGTAAGGGAGATCGACACGGGTGTAAAGTTTGTTACCGGTGGGCAGATGTATAGCGAAACCTATACTTCATTGGGCCTTTACATTGACAACGGCAAGCGGATTTCCAAGGCTTCAGTATTTAACAACCCCTCTGTCAACTTCGGGATGCAGCCGCAGGGTGTATTTGCCATTACAAAGGAGGAAAAAGCCCTTATCGTGCCCATTAAGGAGCGAAAGGAAGCGGACTACAAATATGCCGTACAGTGTGCCCCAATGCTCGTGATAAGCTCTACAATTAATCCTCAGCTACCTCATTCAAAAAGTAGTTATGTGCGCTCAGGCTATGGTATTTTAAAAGATGGACGGGTAATGATCGCTATTAGTAAGCAGCGAGTCAACTTCAGGGAGTTTGCACAATTCTTTGTCGATCAGGGTTGCACAGAAGCCGTCTACATCGATGGAGCGGTGCCCGATTATTGGACACCTAGCCATCCGGCAAGAAAGGGGGCACAGTTTGGCGTTATCGTAGGAGCATTTTAAGTAAGTGCAAGTAAGTGATTAATCAATCGAGCAGAGGGGTACATTTGCGATTGGAAAACGGAAATTTTGGAACCGGGTGGATTAGATACTTCGACGAAGCAGGCATTTAAGCCAAGTAGAAAAAAACATTCAAGAGACTTACAGCCAATGCCTTAAAAATTGAATTGAACCTCCCCAATTGTCGTATTGCTAACACGACAATTTTAAATTGTGCAACCACTAGTTGCACAATTACAAGAGCAGTAAGTAAAAAACTGCTAATCCTAAAGTATTACGCGCTGTGTAGTAAATACCGAAACAGAGAATTTGCCTTTGTTCGAGCGTCTTAATAATCGTACCTTTTAACCAGCTGCCCAAAGCAGCGAAGGCTTGCGCTTATAGGCAGTGGAATTATGCCAAGGAGTAGTCGAAAGAACTAATAACGCTTCGTAGTAGCTGCCTTTGCGATCCCAGCCTATCGACCTATAGGAACGGATTGAGCACAGGCTTACTATTTATTCTTAGGTGTAGCTGGACAATCACAGTAGCGCAAGCCTTTTTTGCGACGCTATGAACTACAAATATTATATTGGTGCTGACATATCGAAGCACACCCTTGATTTTACTCTACTCCAAGAGGGTAATTTTGTCTTACACAAAAGTGTAAGCAACACAAAGCAAGCAATTGAACAGTGGTTAAAAGAAATAATGACTACCCATAAAGCAGGCGGCAAAAAAACCCTGTATTGTGTCGAGAGAACTGGCGCCTACCAAGAACCCCTCTTAAAAGCACTCATCAAGCGCAAAGCAGCCTTGTGGCTCGAAAACCCTCTCCAAATTCACCTCACGCTTGGCCTACAACGTGGTAAGAGTGACAAAATAGACTCGGGCCGTATAGCTGAATATGCCTATACATACCGACGCAGGGCGAGCCTCTGGCAGCAACCAAGAGAGGTAATACTACACCTCAAACAACTACGTTCACTTCGTGAGCGGCTGGTAAGTATAAAAAAGCAATTAAGGCAAGAGACTATAGAGTTGAAAGGGTTTGTTGCGAAAAGCCTCCAACAAAGCCTGATTGCGCATTGTAAGGGCAGTTTACAGGCTGTCGAGGAAGACTTGATGAAAGTAGAAAAGAGCATGGCTGCTCTTATAACCAGTGATGAGCGATTAACCCAGCTCTATGGTTGGTTGATTTCGGTCTTTGGAATTGGGAAGGTGTTAGCAACAGAGCTAATTATCACTACTAATGAGTTTAAGAATTTTTCCTCTCCTAAAAAATACGCCTGTTATTGTGGAATAGCTCCGTTTCGTTACACCTCTGGAACAAGCCTCAATAGCAAGGCAAGGGTTTCTAAACGGGCTAACCAGCGAATGAAACGACTGCTACATATTGCTGCAATGTCCTGTGTGCGCAGAGATAGTGAGTATAAACAATATTATGAACGAAGATTGCAACAAGGATTGAGCAAGATGAGTGTTATTAATGTGATCAGAAACAAAATCATTCATCGAGCTTTCGCTTGTGTGCGTGAGGAACGACTCTACATAAAAAGCCATTGAAGTAAAAAAAGAGCAGGCTGCTACCAGAATATATGTGTGAAGAAGGTAGAAACCTCCTAGGCTAGGGGCCTGCCGCACTAAAGATAGTGCGAAGCAAAAGCCCCTGTAAAAACAGGCGCCAAAAAACTAATTGCGTATGAATAGGCAATGGCTAAATACACCTTTAGTAAGCTGCGTATCAGCTTAGCTTCGTCTCAACTTCTCGGGCAACTCCTTTCCTGTCAAAAGGCATTCGATAATTTCAAAAGCCTTTTCAATCATTTTTTCGACTGCTTTTTGCTTGCTGTTGATATGGTAATAAGCATAGCTCTTGCTCGTCCTTCCGAGCTGAAAGGCAAGCTCTTTTGGCATAGTGATTTTAAAGTGAAAGGTGCCAGTATAATTGGCCTTAACCGATTGGGTCTCACCGCTACCAAAGGAAAGCTTCCACTGCCTAAAAAAGGAGTAATAGCAGAAGGGGTAATCCTCCCGGTCAGGCTCAAACTCATTATACTCAGCAAAAGCTGTCGGGTAATATTTACTCAATTCTTTATTTAGCCGATCATAGTTGATATGAACACTATTGAGTAAAAGCTGAAGATCGGTTTCAGTATTTTTTTGCTCCATTGACTGCAATGATAGTACCTGAGTTTTTCTATCGCAATTCAAAATCGAAAGTTTCTTAGTGATAAACTTCACAGCTTGGCAATAACTTTTTCAAATTTTGTATTTCTTGACTTGTAATAGATGTACCGTTTAGATGTAACTCTTTTAGGCTACTTAACCCTTCCATGCCAACAGGCAAACTTGTAATTCCTCTATTTCCTTGCAAATACAAAACCCGTAGATTTTTCAGTTTCACAATCCCTTTCGGCAAGCTAGATAATTTTGTATTCTCTAATTCCAACGTACTGAGGCTCGTAAGCTTTTCGATTTCTTCTGGTAGGGAACTAATACCGGTGTTATCTAAGTATAAAGTTGTTAGGTTAGAGAGGTTGCCAATATCAGGTGGCAAACTGGTTAAACTTGTACCACCCAATATTAAATCGGTAAGCTTGGTCAATTTCCAAACACTTTTAGGAAGGCTCTTTAGCTCTTTGTTTCCTGCCAAGTATAAGTTTGTCAGATTTGTCAAATCCCCAATTTCTTCAGGCACCTCTGTTAAATTGGTACGCTCCAAATTAAGCTCCGTTAGATTTTTTAGTTGGTTAAGTTTAGGAGGCGACTGGCTTAAATCTGTGCCGCCTAGGATCAAACATTGAAGGTTGGAAAGATTCCATACTTCAGAGGGCAAAACTTCAAGCTGTGGATTTGCTGACAAGAACAATATTCTCAAATTTGCAAGCCTGCCAATGTCAGAAGGCAGTGTAGTCAATCTTGTTCCATGAACGTTCAAATCCTTCAGATTAGTAAGTTGCCATATCTCACTAGGCAATCTGCTTAGATTTGTATTGAAGCTTAGATATAAGTTCCTCAGGTTAGTTAGTTTTCCGATTTCTGACGGTAGTGTAGTCAAATAATCATTGACACTCAAGTCCAAGCTTTCTAGTTTTGTTAACTGCCCTATCTCAGGTGACACTTTGTGTAGAGGCCTATTGTTGTTCAGCCACAGGCTTACTAAATTTGTAAGCTTCCCGATGCTAGGTGGCAGTTCAACTATACCAAAGGAAACTAAGCAAAGAGTTTGTAGTTTATCAAGTTCAAAAAGGCCATCCGGCAGGGTGTATTTCCTTTTCGTTCTTTTATAGTCACCGGTTGCGAGAAGTATTTTTAGTTGCCGGTGTGCGAAAATTACCTTAGAAAGGCTAGTTAATTTTTGATCACGCAGGTCTAGGGCTTCGACATCTGGGCCTAAATCTTCTATTCGGTAAGCAACTTTATAGCGGTTGCCACTTGTATCGATCAAATAATTTTCTAAAGTACCACTTCCACTGAGCTCTTTTTGCACACGAGCATATCCAGTATAATCAAATTGTTCAGCTCTTTTGTACTCATAAGGAATAACAGCGTTGCCCTGCTTGTCAATAAATCCATATAGACCGTTTTTAAAAGCCAATGCGAATCTGCGTTCGTGAAAATAAAAGGCATTTATAATTTTTTGACTTTGGCCGTTTATTTCGTTGATCTGGTCAAGCGATTCATTTTCATTGTCGGATTGTCGCGAGTTAGGAAGCTTGGGAAACCATCTGTTATAAAACATAGGTTTTTCCCAAACAATATAGGTTCCAAAACTTAGCACAGCAACGATTAGAGTGAGAACGATACTAGAGAGTAATATATATAGCAGAAACCTTATGAATTTCTCCTTTGTTTTTAAAAGGTATGAAAATAGAAACCCAAAAAATGAGATAACTATTACTAGCAGCGCATAAAAGAAAACGTCCGAGTTGTTTAATTTGAAAAAAGCAGAAAGAGAAAGAATACAGATCGTTGCAATCAAAACCCAGGAATATTTAAGAATTGGAACGTTTTTGACTGCTTGTTTATAAATATTGACCAATCCTTTTACTTCGTTTTGATATGGGGTAGGATTTTGTACTGGTTGGTCCATAAAACTGTTCACAACGTGCTTGGGATTATAGCTGTGTCGACAGCTGTAGCATTGTTGGTCAAATTTAGAAGAAAAAATAACTATGTTCTGTCACTATTCCTCTTTCAATCTTCAATAACAATTTTATTAAGCTTCAGTGAAAGGAGTTTAAATTAAACTGCGGTACGATCACATGATAGCATCAACCTTTCGATACCTTTCTACCTACTCTATTTTTACCCCCAGTAAAAACTAAGCTAAGCAGGCTGTTTTAAACGGGAAAGCCTAGGGTATTCGATAGGCTTACACTTGTGAAAACTTGGTAATTTCTTATGCCTAATTCAGGCACGTAATACCAAAATAATTCTGTCTTGTAAACCTATGGCAAGCCTATATTACTTGTCTGCTACCTATTTGCGTAGCTGGTCTATACCTTAATATAAATAAATCCAGGTTTCCGCGTTTCTCCTTTTTAGTATAACGAAACTGGAAACGGCTTAGTTAAAACACAGCCTCTATCTCCGTAATAACAAATCCCCTACATCAAGCTTGTTTGCTTTGTCTTCATCACTGGCAACTGTTTCTAACCAACCAGAAACAGTGATTGGAATAGTATGCCTTAACTCCTCGACCACTTTTTTCCACTCATCAAAGGCTCCTAGGTCAGGAAGTGCGGTAACGCTACGCCCTTTCAGTATTTGTAAAAGCTTTGGTGTAAAGCTTTGCAACCCACCAGTGGCAAGCCAGGTATAGCCCGGCAGGCAAAGGCTACCGATGATGGCTGTCTTTTCACTTTCCACTATAATGACTTTTTTCTCTTGGTTCTCAACAAGCAAATGCTCACCAAACAAACAGCGCTGAAAGGTGAAGTCCTTCAATCCCTCCAATTCATGCATCCAGCGAATTAGATTTCTGCCCTGTTTAAAGCCCTTGCCGGTGGTCCCATCGTATCGCATAACCTTACCGGACCTAACCTCTCCGTTGAGATCGATGTACCAGAAAATGCAGCTATCCTTTATTTTATCACAGGTTCCTATTTTGTAGGCTTCCACAACCCGCATCACTTCACTTGGATCGAAATGAGTGTTTAAAAAACGAATAAGTAGATTTTGAGCCCCCTGCATACTTTTATCTACTAGTGATTTTGCTAGGCGGCAACTTTGCTGCTGCACTAATTCAGTATGGCTAAACAACGGCTTTTCGTTGTGCTTGTCGGGCCAAAACGTTTCTCCACAGCTATGGCAATAACCCTTATCGACGTATCCCTTAAATGGTGAAAACTTGCCATCCTTGTTTCGTTTGCCACACGGGCAGTGAGAGACAAGGCGTCGCCTTTTTTCAAATCTTAATTCGTTTTTCATAAGTATATTTTCGTTTCCTGGTTCCTCGCCATAGAAAAAAGAAACAAGGAAACTATTAGTTAGCGTTCAATGTAGATTCTTTGGAATATTGTAATTACTTATTCAATAAAGAGACGGTTTTGCATTTTCTAAATCAAGGCCAATCGGGGAATCGATTTTTGATGTGCTTATTAGCCCACTTGATACGCTGACGAAGCGTTAGCTCATAGAGGTCAGGATGATGAAACATCACTAACTGCACATAGCCCTCATGCGTTGTTCCCACCGCGTGGTTAATATAGAGTAAGTACATTTCATCGGGCTCCCAAACCTCGACGACTTTTCCTCTTCTAGTTTTTTCAACACGGCGTTCATCATAAAATAGAAGCCAGTTGGAATACGCTGTGGGATGCCAATTTAATGTTTCCGGGATAATAAAAATGTTACCCTCATCACTTAGATTTTGGACATACCGATTGGCATTGATAATCTCCATTGCAGGCCACAGAAATGGTGAATCGCTGCCAAATCTGTTATCGAAGAAAACCTCACCGCTGTACGTATCAATGAAACAGCTATCAGTAATGAAATCAATTTTTTTGGTTGTGGAAGTTGTCATGGGTATTTTTTGTAGCTAATACATTATTGGTATGAAGGGTTTAGCATCTACCTGCACACTCGGTTATGTACCCTTATTTTGTTTATGGTTTGGCTTAATAACTTTGTCTTGGTCACATTGTGAACTAGAAGAGAGATGAAACCGGAAATAGCGGCACACCATTTCCGGTCAAATAACTAGGCAGCAGCCTGAAGCTTTTCCATTCGTTTCATGAATTTGTAAACGCCGCTCTTGCCAGAATAGCCAATTTGCTGCGCAATTTCATGCAGTGACTTCCCTTCTTGTTCCAGCTTTTTAGCCAGCTCATATTTTTTCGTATCTGCTACGCTGACTGCTCCCTTCACAAGCATCTCAAAGGGCACACGCTCCCCTGTATCAAGAAAACTGTGAGTTCCTTCATCAAACTCCAGAACAATGCTTTCGGTTTTCATTTCAGGTGGCAGGTTATTAGCCTTTACAATACACAAGTGACGGCGGTCAGGGTGGTTGGCATCAAGCCTAAATTCCATCACCATGCGCATTTTGGCTTCCATTCCTTGACCACTGAGCAAGTTGTTCTTGCTAGGCGGCAGGTCTTCGGTTCTTTTACCGGTGTGATGCAGAAACAAAAACAAGCAGTTGTGCTTGATGACCAGCAAATGAAACTGATGTAGGCAGTACCGGATTTTCGAGGAGTCCTTTAAGTCCCCTCCATATATATCAGAGAAGCTGTCGATTACTACTAAATCAGCTGGTTGTCTTGTGAGTTCAGCATCAAGTGTATTCAACAAATCATCCGTGTCAAAAATGAAGCGTAAACGCTTTAAAGCCTCTTCGTCCAAGCCCGCAGCTTGTTTTTGCAGCACAACTGCTGTCGAGTCATCATCATCCTCTGATGAGACGTAAATAGCACTGTTGTGAACAAGGTTCATCGGATAGTTTAAAAACAGTTGGTGCCCTCCTGCTACTGCGATAGCCAATTGCCTCAAAAACCTACTTTTACCTGTGTCAGAGGCGCCGGCAACACAGGCGAGTCCTTTCTGCCGAAACAACGACTCAACCAGATACGGCAACACTTTCGGACCTTCTTTCATTAGTTTGTGAGCTGTAATGACACTGTTGCGAACTTCAAATGGTATACTTTGCATTTGAAGGTGTGCATCTAATTCTGCGGCAAAATTGATGTTTGGCGTTGCCTGCTTTTTCTCATTTACGTACTCGTCGCGCACGATCTTTAAATCATTCATAAGATATGGGTTTAATTAAAAGGTTTACGATTTTGTCCCCGGGTTAACAGTGTACCCTCATTTCCTCTAGCATGGCAGAAATTAAATAAGTCCTTACTCTCCTGCAGAGCACTGTTCTTAACAAATTTCCCATTAGATTTTACCCATCCAATTACCTCTTGTTTAAATAACAAAGGTGTATGCCGGGTTTGTGAAAAGGGATGGTCCACTTTAACCAACTCTGACAATTGTTGCAATATTTTCCTATGGCTAATTTTGCATCCCCGATCCTGATGTTGGGAAGGGTAGCGGATCTTTGGTGGTATTTATAATTCGCAACTCTTCATCCTGGCTATATATTTCGTCGCGGCTTTTACTGTTAAAAGTGAATCATCTAGAAAGTGTAAAATCATTTCTATTTTAGGTTTTTCATGGGGCAGATGATTGTACCTGCCGTTTAGGTTAAAAATTAATAAGATGATACAAGGTTCTTCCAATTCTATGACCGGCATTGGAGATGAAAAACCATTGTAACTAAAACCACCTCAGGGTAAGCGCTATGGCCCTGAATCGGTCAATCCCTTTTTGAAGCTTTGCGGGAAAACGAATGTAGAACGGTAATACGATGAAAAAGAGTTAGATATATGCACATTGGTGGATAAGTGGTGTGCGTAAATGATGGGTTTAAGGAGTGGTGAAATGCGTTAAGAGAGCATGTTTAAAAGAAGATGCTACCATTACAAAATGCTGTATTTATTCACAATAAAGGAATAGTGTATGTGAACAGGTCACTAATCATTTTCAAGCTGGCACGGACATTTTTTAACTAGAAATTGGAAGAGAATGTTAGCAGCGCATAAGATGGAGCACCCTGTAGGTATATGACATCGATTCGCTTTCCAGTATTATCCTCTATATATTTTATGCGAACTGCGTGCTTGTCAAATTATTGTGGCAACGCGGTTTATGTTCAAGCAGCTTTACCAATTCGATATATTTTTTTCGCCTCACTTATTTCGTATTGGATAATTCGAGTACGACTTTGAACTTGATTTTGCCGATGTAAAAGGACACGATAAATTAATGAATCTAAATCATGTAGACCATTATAGTTAAATATTCCTAGCTAATTGTCAGTACATTAGGCTACTGTAGCTATATAAAACATTAATTAATTCTAAAAAATACTTTCAGATTAAGATAAGTTAGACTTCACTATCATTAGCTGACCTATGAGCCATACAAGACATCATTAAGATCGTCCAAAAAGTCAATTCCAAAGCCTCGTGCATAGATTTGCGTAGATCGCAAATCAGAATGGCCGATTAAATCCTTGACGATTGATAAATTTTTTGTTTTATTCATTGCGCCCACGGCAAACGTGTGTCGAGCAGTATGAAAAGTTAGATGCTTATCTATTTTTGCCATTTCAGCGATTCTCTTTAACCAACGATTGTAATCCTTATTTAAATATATTGCTCGGTCTGTTCTTTCTTTTTCAGAATCTCCCGCTCTTTCTTTTTTTCTAAGAAATAAAAATTCCTCATGATTATCCAAGTTTCGTTTAATTATTTCACTCAATTTCGAGTGGAGCTTTTGTGACTGAATCATCTTATCCTGCTTAGCTGGAACCCAAAAAACCCTTCCGTCCCTAATGTCACTCTTCTTTAAATATAATAAGTTGCTGAAACGCATCCCTCGACAATAAACAGAAAACAGGTACATATCCCGTGTTATATGCAAGTTTTCTTTTTTTAATTCCAATTGTTCAAGTCTTTGAATTTCTTCTTCGGTAATCCAATCTTTGATTTTAGGGGTGCGCTTTTCCTTGATCTCATGAAGAGCAAAATGATTTACACGTGGTGCCAGCCCCTTATCTGCTGCAGTTTTATAAAGGCTAGCGAGTTCACTAATTTTTTGAATACGAGTTGATACGCTATTCTTCCTGCTATCGCGCATAAAAGCATCATAATCCGAAACAAATCTCTCTGTTATGTCAGAAAATAATACATCTCCCCCATACCATTCTTTAAGAAGATTAGATCCACTTTGATATTTGTTTGCAGCATGATGGCGGTTTGCAGCCCGAAAACGATCCACTTGGTTTTGAATAAAAGCTAGAAAACTTTGATCTTCCGCAACCGCATCAAATACATGGTTTATATTAAATGGTTTTTGCTGTAGTGTGCATTGCGTTTGGTAAGTAGACGCCTGTGCCATTAAACCGTCTAATAAAGCATTAATCCGCGAATGATCTTGGTGTGTTTTCTTGACTCGCCGCTTTTCATCGTCCCAATCTTTTTTGCTACTCTTGTAGCCAGTAGGATGTAACTTCCTTCTTTTATGGTAGATGTATATGACAATTGGAAATGTACCGTCAGCAGATTTATATTGCGTGTTGAGAAAAGGATAAACTTTAGGCATACTAATGTTATTCGTTTTTTGCTAGTGAGCGACTGTGATAGTTTTGTGAGCTTTTTTGACCCGGTAAGACCCGAAAAGACCCGCCAAAACTGTCACAATGCTCGTCACGAAGATTCAAATATAATAATGAAACCTATACCTGGTAAGGATTTCAGGAAATTTATACATCAGTTTTGTTTAACTAACTAATTTCTTATGGCCAAACGAATCATCAAAAAGGTAGCAGTTTTAGGAAGTGGCGTTATGGGTTCGCGGATTGCCTGTCATTTTGCAGGCATTGGTTTACAAGTCTTGTTGTTGGACATTGTGCCGACTGAAGCAAAAGAATCAGCTGATAAGGGACAACGGAATAAAATTGTCAACGATTCTTTACAGGCTGCCATCAAAAGCAATCCTTCGCCTGTGTTTACAAAGGATGTTGCCAAGCGAATTACCACCGGCAATTTTGATGATAATCTGAAAGACATTGCCTCTTGCGATTGGACCATTGAAGTAGTAGTTGAACGACTCGATATCAAACAATCACTTTACGAAAAAGTAGAGGAACATAGGAAGCCCGGCACGCTGATCACGTCTAACACATCAGGCATTCCTATTCACCTGCTTTCACAAGGACGCAGCGAAGATTTCCGCAAGAATTTTTGCGGTACCCACTTTTTTAACCCGCCGCGTTACCTGCGTTTGCTAGAGATCATTCCTACACCAGATACAAACAAGGATGTCATCGACTTCCTGATGCATTACGGCGACCTCTATCTTGGTAAGACAACGGTATTGGCAAAGGACACACCGGCTTTTATAGCCAACCGCATTGGTGTATTTGGCATCATGGCTATTTTCCAACTGGTGGAGAAAATGGGCTTAACAATTGATGAAGTAGATGCGTTAACAGGCCCCATCATTGGCCGGCCAAAATCGGCTACATTCCGTACGGCCGACGTAGTAGGAATTGATACGCTGGTGAAAGTGGCCAAGGGCGTTTATGAAAACTGTGCAAATGATGAGCAACGTGATGTTTTTCAGATTCCGTCCTGGTTAGATAAACTGGTAGAGAACAAGTGGCTTGGCGATAAGACTGGCCAAGGTTTTTTCAAAAAAGTAAAAGGCGCCGGCGGCGAAAAAGATATTCAAACCCTGAACTTGCAAACACTTGAATATGCGCCGCGACAGAAACCAAAGTTTGCTTCGGTTGATGCAGCCAAGCCTGTCGATGATCTGAAGCAGCGTATAAAAATGCTGGTTAGCGCACAGGATAAAGCCGGTGAGTTTTTCCGTCATTTTCATTACGGCTTGTTCTCTTACATTTCACATCGCATTCCTGAAATCAGTGATGAAGTGTACCGCATTGACGATGCAATGAAAGCAGGCTTCGGCTGGGAGATTGGCGCATTTGAAAGCTGGGACGTGTTGAATGTAGAAAGAACTGTAGGTGCTATGAAAGCGGAGGGTTATTCAGTTGCTACTTGGGTAGAGGAGATGCTGGCCGCTGGTAATAAATCCTTCTATAAAGTAGAAGGCGGGAAGACGCTGGTTTACGATCCCGCTTCAAAATCTTACAAACAAATTCCGGGCAGCAATGAGTTCATCATCCTTAGCAATTACCAAGACAAAATTGTTTGGAAGAATGGCAGTTGCAGGGTGTACGACATTGGCGATAATGTGCTAGGCCTGCAGTGGAACACGAAGATGAATTCTATTGGTGGTGATGTTCTTTCCGGAATTAATAAAGCAATTGAACTGGCAGAGAAAGATTATAAAGGTCTGGTGATTGCCAACGAGGGAGCCAACTTCAGTGCCGGCGCTAACGTAGGAATGATCTTCATGATTGCGATCGAACAGGAATGGGATGAACTGGACATGGCTATTCGTATGTTTCAGAATACTATGATGCGGGCCCGTTATTCTTCGGTACCTGTTGTCACAGCACACCATGGCTTGTCATTAGGTGGCGCTTGCGAACTGAGCTTACACAGCGATAAAGTATGCGCTGCAGCGGAAACCTATGTTGGCCTAGTTGAATTGGGTGTTGGCTTAATCCCCGGAGGTGGCGGCACTAAAGAGTTTGTTTTACGAGCATCCGACGAAATGCATGAAGACGAACCGGAAACGATTACACTAAAGAATCGCTTCTTAACGATTGCAACCGCAAAAGTTGCTACGTCAGCGCATGAAGCCTATGGCCTAGGTATCTATCGGAAAGGGTTAGATGAAGTGGTCATGAACCTTGATCGCCGTGTGATGGAAGCAAAAAAATCGGTAGTGGAAATTTACGACAGCGGTTACGTGATGCCTACGCCACGCAAAGACATCAAAGCGCTAGGGCAAAATGCATTAGGTGCATTGTATTCCGGCATCAACGGCATGCTAAAAGCAAATTATGCTACCGAACACGACGCAAAAGTTGCAAGAAAACTGGCCTATGTCATGTGCGGTGGTGATCTAAGTGAAGCTACTTACGTCAGCGAACAATACTTACTAGACTTGGAAAGAGAAGCATTCCTTTCGCTTTGTGGTGAACGGAAAACGCTGGAGCGAATTCAAAGCGTGTTGAAGGGCGGCAAGCCAGTACGCAATTAACTCCTCTTTGTTATGGGAACAGTTGAAGTAGCCGGAAGTCAAAAGCAAATTATTATTCAATCGCACATTGTTACTTACGGCAATGCGGTATCATCGGACATCACGCAACAAATCCGTGAGGAGATCGAAACCATGTGGAATGAAGTGCACGGAAGAGTGATGATTGAAAACGAAACCTATCTTCTTCAATTCCGGATTACCGCTGAAACAAAAGGGGATATTACAGAAATGGAAGTGCTGCAAAACGTTGATCCCCGTAACAACTATTTCCGCATTGAGGAATTTGTTCATGGCCGCATTTCATTTGTGGATGGCTTAGGCTGTAACAGTGGTTATTTTCTACTGGAGAATTTATACAAAGGCTCCACTACGGCTGCACATGAATACGGTCATACATTGGGTTTGGAGCACCCACGAAATTTAGATATCCGCGGCACCGGTGTGCCGGGTATCATGTATCCGAGGGGCACACTTGTTGATCCCGAATATCAATATGACCCAACAATTCCCGCAGGGCAGAAAGGTGGCACCATGCACCCGATGTACCGCAAAGTGAAGCAGGAAGACATCGACAACCTAAAGCTTCACCGGTTAGATTTCCAGGGCAACAAAGCCATTATTGGAGAGTTCACTAATATTTTTCACTGGAACCACGCCGATGGCGGACCAGAGGATTTCTTTATTCCGCCAATCTACGGCTAACCTTCCCTCCCGCCTATTTTCCGCTGGCGACAAAAAGATTTTTTCAAAAAGGATTGAGGCTTAAATTCATAGCACGATCGTTCACCAATTAACATGTTTATGAAAAAACTATTGCTCTTGCTTTGCGCAGGCTACATGACTTCTGCCTGGGCGCAGCCTCGCTTACCGAAAGACTACTACTGGCAAAAACTTGATAACGGTTTGGAAGTAGTTGTCATTGAAAACCACAAAGTGCCGTTAGCCACCATCGAAATTGCAGTGAAAAATGGTGCCTACACCGAAGGCCCTGAATTCAGCGGCCTCTCCCACCTTTTTGAACACATGTTTTTCAAAGCCAACAAAGATTATCCCGACCAGGAAAAGTTCTTAAAACGTACACAAGAGTTGGGAGCCATATGGAATGGTACCACCAGCGAAGAAAGAGTAAACTACTTTTTCACCTTCGACAAAGACAGTCTGGAGGCAGGTTTGAAATTCATGAATGCAGCCATTCGTTATCCCATCTACCGCGAAGAGGACATGCAGAAAGAACGTCCGGTTGTTGACGGCGAATTTCAGCGTGCAGAAAGCGACCCGGGATTTCAGTTGTGGTATGAGACCAGCAAAAAAGTGTGGGGCGACTTGATGACCCGCAAAAACCCGATCGGCGATCACGATGTTATCAACTCTGCTACGCCGGCAAAGATGATGGTCATCAAAGACAAATACTACCTGCCTAACAATTCAATTGTGGTAATCTGCGGAGATGTGGTGCCGGAAAAAGCTTTTGCGATGGCCAGGAATATTTTCGGCGACTGGAAAGCATCGGATTTTAACCCGCACCAGAAATACCCGATCCCTGAATTCGCACCGCTTACAAAAACAGAATACTTCATCAAAGAATCATCAAATGCGCAAACACCGCAGATGATGTTGATGTGGCAAGGACCAGACACACGAAATGACTCTGTAGGAACGATAGCGGCTGATGTCTTCTCAAAAATTCTTTCTCTGAATTCTTCTAAGTGGCAACAGGCATTGCGTGACAAAGGCCTTGCAACAAGCGTGGATATTAGTTATCAAACAGCGAAATATGTAGGCCCGATTTATCTCTTTGTAACACCTATTCCCGGAAAGATGAAGGAGTGCTACACCGAGATGATGAACCAGATCAAGCAATGGGGTGATGATAACTATTTCACCGATGCTGAGCTGGCCAAAGCAAAAGCAGGTTTGAAACGCCAGCAGATTCGCCAGAACGAAAAACCATCCAGTCTTGCATCACAATTGACGTTCCACTGGAACAGCACTTCGCTCGATTACTTCACTGATTATTTTCCAGCAATGGACAAAGTCACCCGTGCAGACATTCGCAATTATGTCAACAAATACATCGTGGGCAAACCATATGTTGCAGGAATGATCATCAACAAGGAAATGAACGAGCAGTACAAACCAGGCACCTACTTCAAAAACTAAACTCATTCACATGAAAAAGATATTCTTCTCTCTCTTACTCTTTGCTTCGGTTGCCAAAGCACAGGAAGCAAAACCTTACGAAATGACGGTTAATGGCGTGAAGGTGATTGTGGTACCAAGTGGCAATGACATTGTGCAGATTGATATGGTGATAAAAGGTGGCGTGCAAAACTACACCGCCGACCAGGCAGGCATTGAGAAACTGTCGCTGAAAGCATTAACCGAATGCGGCACCATGAAACGTTCCAAGAACGACTTTAAAAATGCATTGGATGAAGTGGATGCCAAGATGTATACCTCTTCTAACCAGGACGCGGCACACATTCAGTTGAACTGCATCAAAAGTGATTTTGATGTGGCCTGGCCGCTTTTTGCAGAAGCCGTAACGATGCCGAAGTTTGATGTAAAAGAATTTGGCCGCATCAAAGAAGAAGCATTGAACCAGCTGCGGGAAGAAGAGTCAAATCCTGATGCTGCGCTTCAAAAGATGGCCATGCAAACGGCGTTCAAAGGAATGGATTATGCAAAATCACCCAGCGGAACGGCTGCTACGATCAGTAAAATTACACCGGCCCTGGCAAAAGCCTATTTGAACCGAACACTGACGCGGTCACGCATTTTTGTAGTGGTAGTTGGCGACATTGCAAAAGAAGAACTGCAGAAGAAGATGACCGCACTTACGGCTGGTCTGCCACAAGGCAAACCGTTCGTATTAAAACGCTCTACCTACGTTCCGCCAGCAAATAGTTTTGTAGCGCAAAAGAAGGAGAACGCCACCAATTACATCATGGGCATTTCATCGGCACCACAGGCGAACTCCAAAGAATATTTAGCAGCCGCATTAGCATCGGATATGTTTTACAACAAAGCATTTCTAGAAGTTCGTACTAACAACGGTCTATCTTATGCACCTTCTGCCTGGATCTCCAGTGGTTTAACCCCCTACTCTGCTATGTATGTTACGACTACTGAGCCGGACAAATACATTGCTGTGGCTCGCAATATGGTCGACAAATTGAAAAAGGATGGCTTTCCTGAGGACGATGTCAAAAACACGAAGAACTCATTCGCCACCTACCAATACTACGACAACGAAAGCAATAGCTCATTAGCATCAATGGTATCAAGAGCGGAAGTATTGCAAGGCGACTGGCGCAAAGCCTTTACATTAAAAGAGGATTTAAAGCCAATTACGCCTGCAGAAGTCAGCCGTGTGTTCAACAAATACATTGGCAATTTTACATGGGTGTACCAAGGCGACCCGGCGAAGGTGAACCAGAAGTTGTTTATCCAAAAAGAAACACCGCCACTGCCAGAAAAGAAACAAGCTTTCTAGGCAAAAAGCGTCTCCAACGAGACGCTTTTTTATTTGCTAGCAGCGAAAAGGCTCAGTATGATTTTTGATTGCAACTATAAAAAGCTCATCATGGAAAAGCAATACCCGCTAGAATTTACATTGGAAGACGGAACCGAGGTTGTCATCAGCAAAACAAGCGAGCATCTGTACGATTTTAAACTAACTGACGAAGAACACGGCACCCGCCATTTCACCTACAATGACCAGGAAGTGTTTACTGACGAAAAAGAGAAAGAACTTGACTTCGACCAGTTAAATGCCCTGCGACGCTTCTGGCTGGAAACAAGAAATGAGGAAGATTGATCAGTGGCTTTCTGCCTCAAGGTTGTTGACCGCATCCGCAATCGTTGGGTAGCGGAAAGTAAATCCTGCATCTTCAATTTTGCGGCTGCTAACCGTAGCGCTTTTTAGTATTTCAATACTCATTTCACCAAGACCAATTTTTAGCCCGATGGAGGGAACGGGAATGGGCAAGTAAAACTTGCCACGGCCTTTTGCAATTGCAAGAATGAGTTCTTTGTTTGATACGGGCTGTGGAGATACTGCATTGTAAACACCTTGCAGGCTTTCATCGTTCATTGCTCTCACAAAAAGTTGTACAAGGTCATCGATATGAATCCAGCTGATCACCTGCTTTCCGCTTCCTAAAATGGAGGCTACTCCAAATTTTAATGGCTTCTTGAATTCAGCGTAAGCGCCGCCTTCATTACTGAGCACAATGCCGATTCGATAAATAACTAGCCTTTTGCCAAAGTCGGCAACCGGCCAGATGGCTCCCTCCCACTGTTGGCAGGTTTTTCCTAGAAATGCATCATCGGCAGGGTCTGTCTCAGCAAATGGTTTCGGATTAGGAACAACCGGGTCGGGACCATACCACCCGATGGCGGATGCGCTGACAACAGCTTTTATCTTATTCGGAATCTCACGCAATGCCTTCACCAAAAGGTTTCCACTTTTTACCCTGCTGTCGACAATTTCCTTTTTCCGCTTTTCTGTCCAGCGGCCATCTGCAACGTTAGCTCCTGCCAGATGAACTATATAGTCCGCCTGTTCAATAGCACTCCTGTCAATCGTACCTTTCTCAACATCCCATTCTTTGTAAGTAACATTGCTCTTCCCGGCCTTTGCCTTACGTGTTAGCACCATCACCTGGTGTCCCTTGCTGATGAGTTCTTTCGTCAATGCCTGACCAATCATTCCGGTTCCACCGGTAATTAAAACTGTTGTCATGTTCTTTCTACAATCAAAGATGAGATTTGTTTGGGACGAATTTTGAAACAAAGGCATTTCAATAATTGTAGAACATGAACTGGATTGAAATTGTGGGCTATGTTGCCGCTGCCTCTACCACTTTTGCGTTTGTACCACAGGCCATGAAAGTATTGAAGACAAAAGACACCTCGGCTATATCGCTGACTATGTATTCTGTTTTTACGTTTGGAGTTGCTACATGGTTGGTCTTCGGGATATTAAAGTCTGAATGGCCGATCATTATTGCCAATGGTATTACACTCCTCTTTGCAGCTTTGATCCTGTCGTACAAACTCAGGTACAGGTAAATGTATAAAGGAGTTTGATATAGACGAAGCTGCCTTTGGTGTAATTCACCTTGCAGACCCCGCAGAGGTAGCTTATCTTCCACTAAATTCTTCTACCAAATGACTGCAGTATTATCAGTTCAAAACCTCACTAAAGACTATGGGAAGATCAGGGCTCTTGATAAAGTGTCCTTTGAAGTACCCAAAGGAAGTGTGTTCGGTATCCTTGGCCCCAATGGCAGTGGCAAAACAACGTTGCTCAGTATTGTTATGGATATTGTAAAAGCAACAGAAGGAAACTTTTTGTGGAATGGGCAACCGGGCAGCAATGAAATCCGAAAACAAATAGGCACCCTGCTAGAGACTCCAAACTTTTATCATTACCTGAGCGCTGTAAAAAATCTTAAAATAGCCTCGGCTATTAAAGAAAGAGGCAAAGAAGATATTGATGACGTACTGAAAAAAGTTAACCTCTACCAACGCAAAGACTCTAAATTCAGCACCTACTCGCTTGGGATGAAGCAACGTCTAGCTATTGCTTCTACGCTATTGGGCAATCCTGATATTTTAGTTTTTGATGAACCAACAAACGGGTTGGATCCGGCAGGCATTGCCGAGATCCGCGACTTGATAAAAGAGTTGAGCAGACAGGGCAAAACAATCATCATGGCGAGCCATATCCTTGATGAAGTGGAGAAAGTTTGTTCGCATGTGGCCATCATTCAAAAAGGCGTATTGAAGACAGTGGGTACCGTGCAGGAAGTATTAAATGCAAATACCTCAGATAAGGCTGCCACAGTTGAAATAGAGCTATCGGCGGATAACATCGGAATGTTGGAAGAAATTCTGAAACAGATACCGGGAGTGACTGATATCCATAAAACAGATTCCATTCTATCATTGGAAGGTGGAGAGATGCTAAACCCAACAGCAGTTAATCAGTATTGCTTTGAAAAAGGAATTGTACTGAACCACCTGAACGTAAAACGCAAATCACTTGAGAAACGATTCCTGGAAATTACAGGGGGCAAGAGTGATCGCTAATTGAATGAATCCACAAAAATTTAAACTGCTATGATTAAGAATCTGCAAATTGAATGGATGAAAATTAAGAACTACCGGGTCTTCCAGGTGTTCTCTGTTTTGTACATGCTAGGCATCGTCATCATCATCTATATCTTCTACCAAATTTATACACAGCTAACCGGCAGGTTAACTGGACAAGATAACAACGACTTGTTTAATTTATTCTCTTCGGAAAACATTTGGAAAACCACCTGTTTTGCTACCAGCTTTTTGCTATACCTGCCTGGGATGATTCTCATTAACTTGTTTATTAATGAAGTCAACTTTAAAACACACCGCCAGAACATCATCGATGGATGGAAACGGGAGACATTTATTCTCACAAAAATTGGGTTGATCCTATGCATTTCGCTTGCAGTTTTGGTGATGAACATTGTTGCAACTGGTTTGATGTGCAGCGTTACTAAAACAGAATTTTCGCTGGCGGCAGGGTTACCCACTTTAGGTGTGTCGTTTATCCAGTCATTCATTTACATGATGTTTGCTTTGTTATTGGCCACAGTGTTTCGCCGTAGCGGCATTGCCATTATTGTCTTCTTCATCTACGGTCTGTTACTGGAAAATATATTCGTATGGGCCTTGTGGAAAGTATTACCAGCAGGTGCCCAGCATTTTCTTCCTTTGCAGGTGGCTGACTCACTGATTCCGTTTATCAAGGAGGGAATTTATGCGTCGAACCCGGGACTTTCTATTCTGGTTCCTGTTTCCCTGGCTTTTGCCGGCTTGTATATTTACCTCGCTGTGAGAAAGTACAAGTTCGATGATCTGTAGGCGATCCTTCGGTAGTAATCGAAACGAAAAAACACAAAGTTGAATCATAAAAAAAGGAACTCTTCGGAGTTCCTTTTTAGTTAGCACTGGCCCAAGGTGATCGGGGTAAGTTTCAACTACCTAACCCGATTTACGAGCCTCATTATTTTATCTGATATCCTCTTCCAAGCCCTTGTAAAAACGGGCAGCGTAACCAGTTCCGATGAGAAAATATATTTAGAAAAATCGCTTCCTGATTGCCTCGATTGCTGTATTTTACAGACTAAATCGAACTGTTCAACTATGACTGCAAGCCACCGCATTTTGTTGGTTGAAGACGATGCTGATGATCGGTATATTATGCATCTGGCTTTCACCGAACTGAACTACACCGACAACGTAAAAGTATTCAACAGCGGAGAAGATATTCTTAGGTATCTGCACAACCTCCCGCATTCTGACCTCTATCCTTCTTTACTTGTCATCGATTACAACATGCCCGGCATGAATGGCGGCGAGTTGCTTATGCGACTGAAGATGGACGATTCCCTTCGTGATATTCCGGTTGCGATGTACTCTACCGGCATGCGTAACATGGAGCCAAAGCTCAGAACATTGGGCGCTGATTATTGCTTTGAAAAAGGCCACCAGATCGGTGAAGTATATGCCCTTGTAGAAAAGCTGAAGCGCATTGTAGAAGGCGAAGAACTGGTCGAAAAACAATAAATTATTTTGATGGGTTTTTATGGGGTTGCCTGTGATTCTTCACGGGCAATTTTATTAACCGCGGATTGGTAGGATTATGAATGGATGAATAGGATTTTTATGTACTTAGCTCAAGTGGTACTATCATCGCCTGTTGCGTCGCACTCTTGTGCGGTCGGAACAGCATTCAGCTTCTAACCCACCCCGGTGTGCTCTTATTCACCATCTCACGTTAGGTCGCCCCTCCAAGGAGGGGATGTGCTCTTTAGCAGAAGCTTTTTTGTTTGTAGACTCCAAGAAATAGCCAGCAGGTAATGAAAAATGACTGACCTGAAACGACCATCCCCTCCCCGGAGGGGCGAAATGAAAGATTGATTTTGCTAAAACGACTTGGGGTGGGTTACCTGCAAACGCGGAGCACACACGGACTACAGCTTTCTTTGTGGTTCAAACTCGCTCAATAGAATTACCGAACCTACAAGAGTGCGACGCAACAGGCGATGATAGTACCACTTGAGCTAAGTACATAAAAATCCTATTCATCCATTCATAATCCTACCAATCCGCGGTTAATAAAAAACCCCCGCTGCGAACAGCGGGGGAACAACTAAAAACACAAGCCTATTCTTACATCCGGTGCTGAACAACTAACACGGACGTTGGCTTCATTGGAACAGCGATTAATCAGGCTTCTTGCCGTCTAAAAATGTATTGATCGTGCTGATGGTGGCATTGTTCTTACCATCAGATTTCACGGTGTAATTGCTATAAAAATTTTCTACCGAGGACGTACCGTTCTGCAGATCCATGTTACGACGGATGTAGGCTGGTACATTCTCGTATTCGTTGTTCGGATCAGCCGCATTCAGGTTGAACGACAGGTTGCGAAGCTTCTGCAAACGATCAGCAGCACGTTGCTTGTCATCACCGGCAGCTGGCTGGTTGCTTTGCTCAGCAGCATTTGTTTGCGCACTAGGCGTTTGCTGGTTCGTCGGAACATCATTGCTGGTTCCATCAGTACGAATCACTAATTGCATATCAAACTCTTCGTTTTGCTCCGCTTTGATAGCTGGTCTGCGGGTTGGGTCTTCTGCTGGCTTAGAAGTGTCCTTTTGTGTCTCAGTATAAATGCTGGAAGGCCTTGAAAGATAACCACCCGATGACGGTGTGTTTTGCTGCGTTGGCGTAGAAGGCTTTTGTCCGCCACCCAAAATGTTTTGACGCAGGGCTTCGAACTTATCTTCTAATGCTTGCTTTTGTCTTTCCAGTTCTTTTCTTTCCTTCTCTCTTTCTGCATTGATGGAGTCTTCCTCGTTCACAAACTTCAACTGGAGTGAAGAAGGAGCTTCTTGCTTTGGCTCTTCTTTTTTCGGAGCGCCACCCAATTCAAAATATTGCAAAGGAGCTTGCTCTTCCTCTTCTTCCTTCACGTTTAGCTGCGGCATTGGAATTTCAGTAATCGAATCTTCGTCAACCAATGTTGGTGCTAACACATCCTCTATCTTTTGCTCAACAACCGGCGCAGCTTTCGCCTTTGGCTCATCGCCAAGTGTCATCATGATGCGTTCTTCTTTTGGCTGCTCTTTGATGGCCACTCTCTTCACAAACGGGTCTTTGTGTTCAAAACCGGTTGCAATAAGTGTGATGCCAATCTTGTTGCCAAGTGTATTGTCATAGCCCAGACCTAGGATCACATCGGTGTTCTCTCCTGCTTGGCTTAACAGGTGTGTCTGAATAATCTCTACTTCATCCATCGTAAACTCATGCTCACCTTCGGCAGAGTTGATATTGATGAGGATCCACTTCGCACCGCGGATATCATTATCGTTCAGCAATGGAGAGTTCAGTGCGTCTTCAATAGCACGCTGTGCACGGTCTTCACCTTCGCAAGCAGCATTACCAAGAATTGCCACGCCACCGTTTTTCATCACCGTGCACACATCGGCAAAGTCAACGTTGATCTGGCCGGTGCTGTTAATTACATCGGTGATACATTTTGCAGCCGTTGCTAAAACATTATCTGCGCGGGAGAATGCTTCACGCATCTTCAGGTTACCAAACTGGTGACGCAGTTTGTCGTTGCTGATCACGAGCAGTGTATCAACATACTGCTTCAAATTTTTGATACCTTCTTCCGCTTGTATCTGGCGCTTCTTGCCCTCGTAAGAGAAAGGTGTTGTTACAATACCAACGGTAAGGATACCAAGGTCTTTACAAATCTTGGAGATGATTGGCGCACCACCGGTACCGGTACCACCGCCCATGCCGGCAGTCACAAACGCCATCTTGGTGTTTACTTCCAAGATACGCTTGATTTCTTCCAGGCTTTCTTCCGTTGCTTGACGACCGATATCAGGATTCGCTCCTGCACCCAAACCTTGGGTCAGGTGTGGTCCGAGTTGAACTTTATTAGGAACATTACTTTGTGCAATGGCTTGGGCATCGGTATTGCAGATGATGAAGTTTACGCCTTCAATATTCTGGCTATACATGTGGTTGACAGCATTGCTGCCGCCACCGCCAATACCAATGACTTTTATTATAGAGGACTTTTCTTTAGGCAAATCGAAATGAATCATAAAAACTTTTTTGTGCTGCTGCCTACAACAACAGCGGTTGAGAATTTTTGGTGGAGGAGGATGGTTGTGAGTAGTGAGTTGTGGATGGTGAGTATAAACTTAACTCACCACTGACCATTCACCACTCACCGCTTAAAACTGGTTGTCTTCTTCTTCTTTGAACATGTCAATAAGACTGTTCTTAAACTTGCCCCAGAAGTTAGAGATCCCCTTACGAGGCTCTGTACGAACGATGGTGTGGCCGTTCGATTCTACTTCTACAAGTTCTTCCTGCATCACTTCTTGTTTCAATCCTTCCGGAACTTCAACCTTTCTGAATTGTGATTCAAACTGTTTGCGGTTGTGCTCAAAATCATCGTAACCTTTCAGGATCAAGCCCAAACAGGTTGCATACGTTGGCTTCGCCAATTCTTCAATATGATTCGGTGCCAGATGCTCATTAGGCAAGCCAATGCGTGCATTCAACCCCGTTGCATATTCTGTTAATTGAATAAGGTGCTTTAACTGCGAGCCACCACCGGTTAAGATGATACCGCCGTTCAGCATCTTGTTGTCCAACCCAACCTGCTTCAAATGATAGGTCACAAAATCAAGAATCTCACTCATTCTTGCCTGGATGATGTGCGCCAGGTTTTTTACGCTGATCTCTTTCGCAGGCATACCACGCAAACCAGGTATGGTGATGTAAGCGTTTGCTTTTGCCTCGTTGGCCAACGCACTACCGAACTGCACCTTCATTTGCTCTGCCTGTGTTTTTAAAACACCCAGACCGGTTTTGATATCGTTTGTGATGTTTTCACCTGCAAACGGAATCACCGCTGTGTGTTTTAAAATCCCTTCATAGAAAATGGCAAGGTCAGTGGTACCACCGCCAATGTCAACAATGGCAACGCCTGCTTCCATGTCCTCTTCTGCCATAACTGCAGCAGCAGAAGCCAACGGTTGCAACACCAAGTCCTTTGTAACGAGGTTTGATTTTTCTACCGAACGCTTGATGTTACGGATGGCGTTTTTATCACCAGTAATGATGTGAAAGTTGGCTCCTACTTTCACGCCGCTGTAACCGATCGGATCATGAATGTTCTGAAAATTATCAACTGTAAACTCCTGTGGGATCACGTCAATAATCTGGTCGCCTGCCGGAATGTAGGTCTTGTACTGATCAGCGATCAACTGATCAATCTCCCGTTGAGAAATTTCGTTTTCTGTTTCCTGACGAACAATGTCGCCCCGCGTTTGCAAGCTCTTGATGTGATGACCTGCAATACCAACATACACCTCGTTGATTTCTAAACTAGGGTTGGAAGAATAGCAAGCATCAAGCGCCTGGCGGATGGCCTTGATTGTTTCGTCGATGTTCAGTACTTGTCCATGTTTAACACCGTTGGAGTTGGCACGGCCAAAGCCCAGAATTTCCAGCTTGCCGAACTCGTTCTTGCGTCCGGCAATGACGGCAATTTTGGTGGTTCCAATGTCAAGCCCCACAATGATTGGTTGCTCGTTGTTCATGTCTATGTTGTTTTTAGTTGTTGTCAGTTTTGATAAGTGATCTGTAAGGAGTTGTTGTTAGTACTCATTACTTCTTATTCATTACTCACTATTCGGTACCAAGCGCTAGTGCTACTAGTAAGCTTCCGTTGCGTCGCACTATTGTACATTCTGCAATTCTATTCGGCAGGAATAGAACACAGATGAAGCTGATTATTATGATAACAGAGATCGAAAACATCATCAATCATAACCACCATAAGGATCAGCGTTCTACAACGGGGCGCAAATGTCGCAAAGTCATTGCAAGTTCCAATTTGCAAAATGATCTTCTTTGCAAGATTTAACACCTGGTAACAAGTCCAGCTTTTAAAGAACTCTACTTCATTCAATATTCATTGTTTGCCTTGTTAGGCATCACTGCCTTCGGCTTCGATTGAACATTGTTTTTCTTTTGCTGTGTTGTGGGTTTCGCAGGATTGGATTTTTGAACGGTTGTTTTCGTTGGAGTTGGATTTGGCTTTGTTGGATTAGGGATTGTCTTCACAGAAACAACATTAGTTTTTGGTGTTTCGCTTGCCACTGTATCTTTCGTACCTACTGATGCTGCTTCTGTTTTTGGGGCCACGGTTTCCGTTATATCATCGGGTTCTTGTTCGGCTTCTTTCTTCTTCATCAACTCCTCTATGTTCTTCTGCAGCTGAATAGAGTCGATTTTGTTGGTTGGTCCTTTCTTCACTGCTACAACCTGTCCGTCAAACTGAACATCCAGCGCACTGTATTTCGCCAGTCCAGCTTTCGGTAACACCTGTTTGTAAAACACCATCAGGTTGCTCAGCTTCTGCTCAACGTTATCTCCATATCCAAGCTTAATGACATGACTACCAATCACCGGAATCAATTCAAACTTGCCTTCCGGTGTAATATCAATTTGCCCCACCTGCGCATTCCAGAATTCATCAGCAGTTACGACTCTCACCACTTCTTTTAAACCTTGTAATGTCAGGCTGTCTCTTCTGCTCAATTTCCTGGCAGCAGTAAAACCAGTTACCACTGGTAGTTTAGCACTGTAAGTTTCCAACAGCGGTAATTGATAACCGGCACTATCGATATAAAAAGAACTTCCTGCTGTATTGAAAACACGGGCAATTGGCTGGCGTTCGGCAACAGACACATGCAAAATATCTTTTGTATCGAAATATAATTCTGCATCACGAATCCATGCGTTCTTCTCTAAACTTCTCTCCAGTTGCCCAAGATTGATTGCTGCAAATTGGCGATTAACGATCGGTCCGTTTGCAGTTCGTTGGATCTCCCGCAAAACATCATCCTTCTCTACAAACATTTTTTCACCATCGCCATTGATGGACACCACGATTCCTTTACAGGTACGCGACTGTGTTTTGCCGTTGGCTGCAATCACCAAAGTGGTAATGCCACCGAGCACCGCAATCCAAGCAGCAAAAAACAAGTATCGATATATAGGCCTCTTGAACCTCAACGCAATTATTGATTATTACTTATTAATTATTATATCCTTCACCGGCTGCACCATCGCATCAATATCTCCCGCACCAGCTATCACAACCACTTCTCCAAATTCTTTATTCAATTCATGGTCTTTCAGCCATGCGATAAATTCTTCTTTGCCCAACACCTTCTTGTCTTCCCTGTCGATCTTTTCTAAGATCATCTCGCTACTTACTCCTTCTATTGGCAGTTCTCTGGCAGGGTAAATTGGCAAAAGAATCACCCTATCGGCAATGGAAAGCACCTCGGCAAAACCATCAGCGAAGTCGCGGGTTCTTGTGAATAAATGAGGTTGGAAAATGACCGTCACCACACGTTGAGGAAACAAACTCCTGACACTCGTCAGCAAAGCTCTTAACTCTTCGGGATGATGGGCATAATCATCGACCAACACCGGTTGTATATAGGCGCCTTCGCTGGATTTTTTCGGTGGAATCACATACTCAAATCTGCGACGGACACCCTTAAATGCTGCCAGGGCCGCTTTAACTTTTTCATCATCGATCTCCAGCTCCGCTGCCACAGCAACCGCGGCAATTGCATTCTCCACGTTGTGCATACCTCCAATCCGCAACTCACAGTTTGAAAGAACTTTATCTTTTAGATGGATATCAAACCGATAACCACCATCTTCAATTTTTATGTTGCTGGCGTACACATCTGCTGCATCGTTCTGCAGGCTGTATGACCATCTTCTTTCTACACCTGTTTCCTTTAAACGCTTCAGCCCAAACTTGCCAATCAGCAAGCCACCGGGCTTTACCTTACTGCCGAACTGCACAAAGGCATCCTTCATAGATTTTTCATCACCATAGATATCCAAATGATCGGCGTCCATGGCTGTGATAATGGCAACGTCAGGACTCAACTTCAAAAAACTTCTGTCGTATTCATCCGCTTCAATGACTGCAACATTTTTCTCACTACTCCAAAAATTGGTATTGTAGTTTGAAGCGATGCCGCCCAAAAACGCATTGCAACCATATCCGGTGTGCCGTAAAATATGCGCCGTCATCGACGTTATGGTTGTCTTGCCATGCGTACCGCCAATGCAGATATTAAAAGAACTGTTGCTGATGCCCTGCAACACGTCGCTGCGCTTAACGACCTTGTAACCGTTGGTTTGATAGTATACCAATTCAGCATGTTCTTTTGGAATGGCTGGCGTGTACACCACCAACGCAACTTCTTTTGGAATGGTGTTCACGTCTTCTGAATAGTGAATCTTCATTCCTTCTGCTGCCAGTTCTTTCGTCAGCGGTGTTTCCGTTTTATCATACCCACTTACCTCCATGCCTTTGGAAAGAAAGTAACGAGCAATAGCACTCATGCCAATGCCACCAATCCCAACGAAATAAACACTCCGTGAAGGAGAATCCAGTACTTCCTGTATGTTTACTGTTGCATTCATTACGCAGTTAGTTTCCTATTTGATTGTTTTTAAAATCTCGTCTGCCACTCTTCTATCTGCATCTGTTACTGCTAATGCAGCTATGTTGTTCTTCAACTCACTTTGTTTTTGTTCATCATTTGCCAGGGCAATAATGGTCGGAACGACTTTTTCTTTTGCTTCACTATCTTTCACCATCAGTGCTGCGTTCTTCTGCACCAAGTTTTGCGCATTCACTGTTTGATGATCTTCAGCGGCAAATGGGTACGGCACAAACAACACCGGCTTCTTTACCACGCACAATTCGGCAATGGCCATGGCACCGGCTCTTGAAATCACGATGTCAGCAGCAGCATAACCGTTTTGCATCTGCGTGATAAAATCACTCACCCACACATTGCTTTTTCCTTCGGCTGCCCCCTTCCATCTTTCCGCTTCTGTTTTGCCGGTTTGCCAGATCAGTTGTAAACCCGCAGCGCTCAAATCATCGATGCCTTTTTCAATCGCTTCGTTGATGGACTTTGCACCAAGACTTCCGCCAACAATCAACACTGTTTTCTTTCCTGGCTGCAGATTGAAAAAGCGTAACGCTTCTTCTTTCGCAACAGTGGCTACATTGACGATGTCCGGCCGTACAGGGTTGCCCGTAATCTGAGTTTTTTCCTGCGGAAAAAACTGCTGCATCCCATCACTTGCCACAAACACCTTCGTTGCGTTCTTCCCCAACATCATGTTTGACTTGCCAGCGAATGAATTCGATTCATGGATGAACGAAGGAATTCCTTTCGCCTGTGCATATCGTAGCACAGGAAATGAAGAATAACCTCCCACGCCGATCACCGCATCAGGCTGAAAGCTTTTGAAAATGTTTCTGACTTGCAGAAAACTCTTCACCAGCTTAAACGGCAATCCGATATTTTTTATCAAAGAGCTGCGGTTAAATCCCGCAATGTCGAGTCCTTCTATTTTATATCCTGCCTGCGGTACTTTTTCCATCTCCATTTTTCCCTTCGCACCTACAAACAAAATTTCAATGGAACTATCAGCCTTTTTCAGCGCATTGGCAATGGCAATAGCAGGAAAAATATGCCCGCCTGTTCCGCCACCTGCCATGATGATTCGTTTCGCCATGCTTATGCCAATGCCTGTTTTTCGTTTCTTCTTACTTCTACTGCTTCTTCATCCTCTTCTTCTGTTTCTTCTTCGTCAATGTCATATTCTTCTTCTGTTTCTTCTCCTGCTTCCACTGCTGCAGCAAGTGCCGCTGCTTTCTTACCTTCCAGCTGCTCTACGTTTCTTGCCACACTCAGAATGATCCCGATTGACAAGCAAGTGAAGAGAAAACTACTTCCACCCATACTCACTAACGGAAGTGTCACACCTGTGACCGGGAATAGATTCACATTTACCGCCATGTTGGCCATGGCCTGAATCACAAGCGTAAAGCTGAGTCCCAATGCAAGGAAAGCCCCAAACGCATACGGGCATTTTTTAAACAACCGGATGCTTCTAAACAGAAACACCAGGTAGATAAATATGATAAACGCTCCGCCCAACAAACCGTATTCTTCAATCAGGGTGGCGTAGATATAATCGTTGTAAGCCTGCGGTAAGAAGTTGCGGGCTTCGCCGTTACCAGGACCATTGCCTAAAAAACCGCCACGAGCAATTGCAATCTTTGCCTGGTTCACCTGGTAGTGATCATCATCATTGGCTTCTTTTGCGCCGTAGATAAAATTCTCTACACGGCCTACCCAGGTATTCACCCTCGCCGTTAAGCGGGAGGGCTTTTCTTTTTTAACTGCTGTTGTCGATGCGACTTCTTCTTCCGCATCGCCGCTTTTGTGTTTGATGACAGCGGCCATGATCAGCATGGCTACTGGAATCATGGCAATTCCTATCGTCATCAAAATATGCTTGGTGCTTACCCGCCCGATGAACATAAGCAGCATACAGCTTGCTCCTAAAAGAAGGGCTGTAGATAAGTTGGCCGGTGCGATCAACATACAGATAACGGCAACCGGAATAATAACAGGCAAAAAGCCTTTTTTAAAATCTTTAATCTTGGTTTGCTTCCGACTGAGCGTTCTGGCCAAGAACATAAACAGCGCCAGCTTCGCCAAGTCAGACGTCTGCATCGTCATGTTAATGATCGGCAGACGAATCCAGCGGCTTCCTTCATTCATTGTTACACCAAAGAACAGCGTGTATAAAAGAAGCGGAATGGATAAGAGCAAAAGAATCTTTGCCACCTTGGAATAAATGGTATAATTCACCCGGTGGGCAAAATAGATAATGACAAAACCAATCACGATAAAAGCAATCTGCTTGAACAGGTATACTTCTGTGTTGCCTTTATACATCTTATAGGCCAATGAACCAGTCGCACTATACACGACCAGCAAAGACACGAGTCCCAGCAGCAGCACCAACGCCCAAATGACTTTATCACCCCTGGTTTTTTGCAGGAGCGCCTTGCCTTTGAAGTTCTGGGCGATGTCAACAAATTTTATGTCTTGTGTTTCGGTCATTCTCTCTAAAGTTTACATGTCCACAAGTTCACTTGTTCGCATGTTGGTGTTTCAGTAGGTATTTTCATTTCATCACGCTCAACTGATAAATTGGTGAACGTGTGAACGTGTGAACCCGCGAACTATAAGTTCTTCACAGCGTCTTTAAACTGCTTGCCACGATCTTCATAATTTTTGAACAGATCAAACGAAGCGCAGGCTGGACTTAATAGAACGACATCACCAGGTGAAGCCAGCTGAAAGGCTGCTGTCACAGCATGCTCTGCGCTTCCGGTGTCAACAAGTTTCACCACACCGTCAAATGCCGCATGAATTTTTGAATTGTCGGTACCCATACAAACAATGGCTTTCACTTTTTCTTTCACCAGGTCCATTACCAATGAATAGTCATTGCCTTTGTCCACACCACCGAGAACCAAAACGGTCGGCTTCGCCATGCTTTCCAGCGCATACCAGGTTGAATTCACATTCGTCGCTTTGCTGTCATTAATGAACTCCACGCCTCTTACTGTTGCTACAGACTCCATGCGGTGCTCCAGGTTCTCGAAAGTCTGCACTGCTTCACGGATCTTGTTCTTCCGGATGTCCATTGTTGCCCCTGCTACACTTGCTGCCATGGTGTTGTATTGGTTATGCTTTCCCTTTAATGCAAAGTCATAAATGCTCATGCTCTGCTCTTCAGAACCGACTTTTACGTTTAGTTCGTCGTTCTGAATGTGCCCACCTTGTTTTACTTTCTGCTTCATGCTCATTGGTAATTGTATTGAGTGAATCGGGTTTCGTTCCATGTATTGGGTGATGATCTCATCATCCAGGTTATAAATAAAATAATCACTTGATGTCTGGTTCATCGTAATGCGAAACTTGCTGCGGATGTAGTTCTCGAACTTGTAATCGTACCGGTCCAAATGATCTTCGGTGATGTTGAGTAACACCGCTATGTCCGGACGAAACGTGTCGATATCATCCAACTGAAAAGAGCTTATCTCAGCTACATACAACGGTTTTGGATCTTCCACCACTTGTTTGGCAAACGAGTAACCGATGTTGCCAACCAGCGCACAGTCCAATTCTGCTGTTTTGCAGATGTGATAAATCAATGCGGTTGTTGTCGACTTCCCGTTGCTCCCGGTGATAGCGATAATCTTGCTGTCTCCCTTGTAACGGTAGGCCAGTTCAATCTCGCCAATGACCGGAATCCCTTTAGCCCGAATCTTCTTTACCCATTCATTCTTTTCAGGAATGCCTGGACTTTTTACAATTTCATCTGCTGCCAACAATCTTTCTTCATCAATCCTTCCTTCCAGAAATTCAACGCCTGCAGTTTTCAGTTCATTACGATAACCATCTTTCAAAGAGCCTTCATCCATCAGCACAACATCATATCCTTCTTTCTTAGCCAACAAGGCCGCTCCCACACCGCTTTCGCCACCGCCTAATATGACCACTTGTTTGTTCATTTCCGTAGGTTAGGTTGGTTCTTCATCAGCATGTAATTTTTCCTCATTGTTCGTCGTTGGTTCTTCAATAGGGTCCTCTATCTGGTGGTTTTTCGTTACCTCAGTTTTAAGGTTACAATGGACAACACCGCACAGAGTATGGTGATGATCCAGAACCTTGTGACAATCTTGGCTTCGTGATATCCTTTCTTTTGATAATGGTGATGCAGTGGACTCATTAAAAAGATCCGCCTGCCTTCACCATACTTTCTTTTTGTGTATTTGAAATAGGATACCTGCATGGTTACGCTTAGTGTTTCAATGAAAAACACAGCGCAAATCAGCGGTATCAATAATTCTTTGTGAACAATAAATGCTAACGCGGCGATGATGCCGCCGAGGGTTAAGCTTCCTGTATCACCCATGAAAACCTGTGCAGGGAATGAGTTGTACCAAAGGAAGCCGATGCATCCACCAACCAGTGCACCAACAAAAATGGCGAGTTCATCGAGGTTAGGGATGTACATGATGTTGAGATACTCTGCCAACAAAAGGCTACCGCTTGCATAAGCGAAGATGCCAAACGTGGCACTGATGACGGCTGACGTTCCCGTCGCTAAACCATCCAAACCGTCAGTGATGTTAGCACCATTAGAAACGGCAGTAACAATAAAGATGGTAATAAGTATATACAAAACCCATGTGTAATCTCTCCATGCTGCCGGAAGCAACTTAGAGTAGTTGAACTCATGGTTCTTTACAAATGGAATGGTAGTTACAAACGATTTGGCTTCAACAAACGTTCTTTTGCGTCCATTGATATAAACGGTTTTAAAGTTTCCTTCAACCGTGCTTCTGTTGATAATGGTATCGGTATTACGATAAGAGAAACTATCAGTGTCGTTGTTGTTTTGATCCAGATTTGCGGTGCCGCCTCTTTTGATACTTTCCGAGCTGCCCACAAACTCTCTCCAAATCTTCACGTTGGGATTGAAGTAAAGTGTTGCACCGACAACAATGCCTAACATGATTTGTCCGAAGATTTTAAACTTGCCTGCTAACCCATCCGCATCACTTTTCTTATAAGCAATACCTTTTTGCTGTGCAATCCGCTTAGAACGGATTTTCAGGTAATCATCCAGAAAACCAATAGCTCCCATCCAGATGGTACAGAAGATCATCAGGCGGATATAAACCTTTGTAAGGTCTGCTAGCAATAGTGTAGGAATCAAGATCGCAGCGATGATGATGAGGCCACCCATCGTTGGCGTTCCTTTCTTTTGCTGCTCGCCTTGCAGTCCCAAATCACGAACAGTTTCACCCAACTGCTTTTTCTGCAAAAAGCGAATCAGCTTTTTACCAAACACAGTTGTGATGAGCAGCGACAACAAGATGGCAATCATCACCCGGAAGGAGATGAATTGAAACAGGGCACTACCCGGGAACCGGATGCCTTCTTCTTGTAACCATCTTGTAATGTGATATAACATTCTAGCTTTTTTCTCTTTTTATTTTCCTAACAATTCAAACATTTCCTGCACTACTTCTTTATCGTCGAAATGATGCTTCACGCCATTAATTTCCTGGTATTTCTCGTGTCCCTTTCCTGCGATCAAAACGATGTCTTCCGGCTGCGCCATCGAGATGGCTGTTTTGATTGCCTGTGTACGATCAGGGATTGAGATGTATTTTCTTTTTGCAGAAACTGACAAACCGTTCTCTATATCAGCAATTATCTGCATCGGGTCTTCTGTGCGGGGATTGTCGCTGGTGAAAATCACCCTGTCACTATGTTCACAAGCTACTTCTCCCATTACCGGACGCTTTGTTCTGTCACGGTCACCGCCGCAACCAACTACAGTAATTACCTGCTCCTTCCCTTGCCTTAATTTTTTAATGGTCGCTAATACGTTGATTAATGCATCCGGCGTGTGGGCATAATCAACAATGGCAATGACTTTATCCTTCGGAGAAATGGTATAATCAAATCTTCCCTCAGCGCCAGTTGTATTGCTTAAGCATTGTAATACCTCCTGCTTATCCTGCCCAAGTGAAACAGCAGCACCATAAACCGCCAAGAGATTGTAAGCATTGAACTCACCAATTAGCCGGAAATGAACTTCCTGATCGTTGATGGTCATCGCAAGGCCGCTTAAACCATTGTCTAAAATCTTTCCTTTGAAATCAGCCATCGAACGCAGGCTGTAGGAAAGTTTTTTAGCGGCTGTGTTTTGCAGCATCACCGCTCCGCGTTTGTCATCAATATTAGTGATAGCGAAAGCAGAGGCAGACAGCCCATCAAAGAAGCCTTTCTTTGCCTTGATGTATTCGTCAAAAGTCTTGTGATAGTCGAGATGATCATGTGTGATGTTGCTGAACAGCGCACCAGCAAATTCCAATCCCGCAATACGACGCTGATGTACGGCGTGCGAGCTTACTTCCATGAAAGCATACTCACAGCCGGCATCTACCATTTGCTTCAGTAACGCATTCAGGCTAACTGCATCCGGTGTTGTATGGGTAGAAGGAATGACTTGCCCGTTGATCATGTTTTCAACAGTGCTAATCAAACCACATTCGTAGCCAAGACAAGTAAATAATTTATAGAGAAGCGTAGCAATTGTCGTTTTGCCGTTTGTTCCGGTTACACCTACCAGTTTCAACTTCGATGAAGGCTGATCATAGAAGTTGTGTGCCATTACGCCGGCTGCTTCAGCGCTATCAGACGTTTGAATGTAAGTGACGCCTTCTTTCTTTTCTGAAGGAACATCTTCACAAACAATCGCAACAGCACCTTGCTCAATTGCTTTGTTGATGAATTGGTGACCATCTGCAGCTGCACCTTTTACCGCGACAAAGACACTTCTATGCGACGCCTTGCGGGAATCGATCTGCACACCACTGACGACAATATCAGTCGAACCCGATACGGCTACAATATGCACCTTGTATAATATGTCGGCAATCGTCTTCACTTAATTCAATAAAATGGTTACGGTTGATTTTTTCGTAATTGGTGTTCCCGGCAAAATATCCTGGGCCACTACTCTGCCCTTTCCTTTCACCTGTACTTTCACGTTCTTATTCTCGAGTATATACAAGGCATCACGCAGGGTCATGTAACGCACATCAGGCATCAGGTTTTTGTCATCAGCAACACCTTTGGCGACAGGCTTGTAGTTATAAGTATGCACCTGACTAAATGAAGCTGCTTTATCCATCGAGTCGAGATAACTCACTTTCACTTTACGCAAAACCTGCTGTACATCTTCCTTGTGTCCGGCATAGATATAAGCGGAACTATCAGGCACCACATTCACTGCTCCTACTTTCTTTCCTCGTACGTATTGTGCGTAGATGCCGGTGGCCACTTCTTTAAACACAGGTGCTGCCAGCTGACCGCCATAGTGCATGGCTGCGTGCGGCTTGGTTTTAATGACAACAATGCAGGTATATTCCGGCTTGTCGGCAGGGAAGTAACCTACAAAAGAAGCCTGGTAAACGCCATCGTGGTACTTTGTGTTACCCCCAGCAAAATGTGCTGTACCGGTTTTACCGGCAACAGGAATGGGGAAACCTTTAAACACATTCGCTGCAGTACCTTCAATTGTCACAGCTTCCATACTGCTCTTTGCTGCCTTGATGACTTCCGACTTGCAAAGACTTTCATCCAGCACTGTTGGAGTGAATTCCTTTACAGTGATACCACCGTCTTTAATGCTGTTTACGAGGTAAGGCTTCATCATCTTACCATCATTAGCAACGGCATTGTACAACATGAGGGTGTGCAGCGGGCTAACTTCAATGGCATAACCGAAAGCTGCTGTTAACATAGCATGCAAGCCTTCTTTATTACGCTTGATCTTTGGAAGCTTAGGCATGCCCTCACCTACCAAGTCAATTCCGGTTCTTTTGTCAAGATGGAATTTTTGTAAATAGCTCTTGTATACATCCGGCTTATCAGCAAAAGCTTTATAAGCAAGCTTAGCGAAACCAACGTTTGAACTATGGGCAAATGTTTCCCGCACCGTCAGCATCGGTTTGGGCGAACGTTCCGCATCGGTCACATTTCTTACTCCTACATATTGATGGCCAGCAGAACCTACTTCTACCAAATCATCAATCTTACTAGAACCGTGATCCAGAACAGCTAATAAGGTTGCAAGCTTGATGGTAGACCCCGGCTCGGTTGCTTGTAAAGCGAAGTTTTGTGTTTCGCTGTAGCTGCCATCTTTTGTGCGGCCAAGGTTGGCGATTGCTTTGATCTTACCTGTCTTCGTTTCCATCACAATGGCAGTGCCATGCTCCGATTCGCTCTGCACCATCATTTTCATGAGCGCCGATTCAACCAGGTCCTGCATATGAATGTCAAGCGTAGTAAAAATGTCTTTTCCCATTTCAGGCTCTATCTCATAACCTTCAATAGGAATGGGTGCTCCACCGGCAATGTAGCGAACGAGACGCTTGCCAGGTTGACCTTGCAACAGGCTATCATAGGTTCTTTCAATCCCTACGTTCTGTGCATTTTCACGGGCCAAACCAATTGTTCTTCGGGCCAATAATCCAAATGGATTTAAGCGCTTGCTGCGCTCTTCGGCGATGATGCCGCTTTTGTTACGACCAAGTCTGACAAGAGGAAAACTCCGAAAGCTTTTGTATTGTTCGAAAGTGAGGCCTTTACGAAGAAGGTAGTAGCGATTCTTTTTATTATATCCCTGCTGCAGTTCTTTCTTGTAGGCGGAAACAGGTTTGTCGCCAAACAGGTTAGCGACAGCGTAAGCAAATGAATCAACATTCTCGCGGAAACGACGGCCATTCTTTTCCCGCAAACCGTCGGCACCAAAATCAATGTAAATATCGAAGAATGGGATTGACGTGCTCAGCATTTTTCCATCTTCGCTGAAGATGGTTCCACGTTCAGCATCCAGCTCAACATACTTTTGGTGCATGCTGTCGGAAAGGCTGCGCCATTGCTCACCTTCAACATTCTGAATGTAAAAAGCACGGCCCAGAACACATAGGCTCAGTAACACCACACCGAGGAAGCTTAAGTAAGCTCGCCACAATATGTCCTTTTTGATCTCCACGTCTGCTTTGTGTTGGTTTTTAGTTCGATTACAAGATTTCTACATCCAAAATCCAAGACTTATCCTATTCTGTTACTTTACCTTTTCATTATTCTGATTCGCTGCTATCGATCAGAATTGTTGGTTCTTCTGTCAACTCGGTCAAACCCAAAGGCTTTACCGTTTCCACCATCTCACTTTGCCTGCTGCGGAGCAATACATCGCCTGTTACAGATTTGTATTCGCCCTGCAAATCTTTCAGCTCACTTGTCGCCTTGCCAATTCTGCGAATTGTTTTGTCGGCATTGTGCCCATTATAGATGTAGATCACGGCTAAAGCTGCCAGGAAGAGGAAAAAGGGAACCTGCCTTACAATGGACTGATAGCTCAGCCACCTGTTCAACTTAAACACCTTCTTTTTATTCTCCATACAGCATTCGGTTAACTGTTATCAAAAGATTTGGATCTATATTTTTTCGGCCACCCGAAGCTTTGCGCTTCGCGACCGTGAATTTCTTTTTTGCTCCTCAGCCGATGCTACGATCGGCTTCTTGTTTACCAGTTTCAACTGGCTTACTCTCTCCGTCATCACAAAAGGGTTTTCGTCCTCTTCTTCAAACGTGCCCGCCTTAAAAAACACTTTCACCAACCTGTCTTCAATGGAGTGGAACGTGATGATAGCTGCTCGTCCACCACTCTTCAACACTCCCGGAACTTGCTCCAGTAACTCTCTCAGCGCACCCGTTTCGTCATTTACCTCCATCCGCAAGGCCTGAAAGACCTGGGCGAAGTATTTGTTTGGGTTGCCTTTGACGATGTCGCTCACTGCACTCTTGAATCCTTCGATGGTTTGCAACGTTGCCACTTTTCGCTTCTCTGCTACAGTCTTTGCAAGCGTTTTTGAATTTGTCACTTCACCATATTGCTCAAATAATTTGTGCAACTGGGCTTCGCTGTACGTATTCAAAATATCCGCAGCCGTTTTTTCCTGCCGCTGGTCCATCCGCATGTCAAGCGCCGCATCGAAGCGGATCGAGAAACCGCGATCGGCTTCATCAAACTGGTGACTACTCACGCCTAAGTCAGCAAGCAGACCATCCACCTCCTTGATACCATTGAGTCGCAAAAAACGCTGGATGTAGCGGAAGTTGTGCGGAACAAAAACCACCCGAGGATCATCAGGCAAGTTTTGCTTTGCGTCCGCATCCTGGTCGAAGGCAACCAGCTTACCATTCTCATCGAGCTTTTCCAAAATCGCTTTTGAATGGCCGCCGCCGCCGAACGTGCAATCCACATAAACCCCCGATGGATTGATGTTCAGCCCTTCGATGACTTCGTGCAGCAAAACAGGAACGTGGTAGGCTGAAGAGAAATCCGTGTTCGTGTTTTCCTTCATCTTACTCCGTTCCGCCTCCCATTACTTTTTGCGCCAGCGCACTGAACTGTGTTGGCGAATATTTATCAAAGAACTCCTGGTAGCTTGCTTTCGACCAGATTTCGATTTTGTCCACTCCCGAAGTCAGTACGATGTCTTTTTCAAGACCGGCATATTCCCTCAGGTTGGGCGGTAAAAGCAGACGACCAGCTGAATCGATCTCAACTTCAGTTGCCCCGTTTAAAAAAAAACGGACGAAACTCCGCACTTCCGGATCAAATGTGTTTAAGGCACTGATACGGCTGAAAACCGGCTCCCAGCTTTGTTTTGGGTAAAGGCTCAGGCACTTTTCAAAGCCACGGTTGATCACAAAATGCGTATTTTCACCCTCCGGCAATTGCTTCTTTAAGCCAGCCGGGAGTAAAAAGCGACCTTTTGTGTCCAACGTAACTTCAAATTCGCCGAGGAAACCTGCCATTTTCAATTGGTTAGGACGAAAAGTTTAAGATTTGACACAAAATAACACTTTTTACCACTTTTGCTAGGCAATTTCGTTTGCTATACTTATCCACTATGGGCTTTTTCGACGAAAGCCTTTTGGACACTGCGTTTCACGCTAAAAACTTTTCGACGAACAGTTTTTGATGTGCATAGACTGTGGATAACGGTGGATAAACTAGGAGTAATTCACATTCTTCAACCTTTAAAATGCTGCAGTTAGCCGCATGAACATTGAACCTCAGAAAATCCTGATACAGGAGTACACGTACGACCTGCCAAATGAGCGAATTGCCCACCATCCGCTTCCCAAAAGAGATGATTCCAAGTTGTTGGTGTATAAAAGTGGGAGAATTAAAGACGACCGCTTTTTCAATCTGCCAGACCATTTACCAGAGAACAATCTGCTCATTTTAAATAACACAAAAGTTATCGAGGCGCGGATTCTTTTTAAAAAACCGAGCGGTGGTGTGATTGAGATCTTTTGCTTGCAGCCCCATGAGCAAAGTATGGAGACGGCTTTACAGCAAAAAGGAAGTTGCCGTTGGCAGTGTATGATTGGCGGTGCCTCGAAATGGAAACCCGGGCAAATCCTTGAAAAACACTTGACTATTGAAGGTGAGGATTCCGTCCTTTATGCTACTTATTTAGGTAAGATCGACGACGCCTTCATAATTCAATTTAACTGGCAACCAGCCCATCTCTACTTTGTTCAGGTCATACATGCTGCCGGCGCTATTCCTCTCCCGCCCTACATTAAGCGAACTGCTGAAGAAGTGGATGCAGACCGTTACCAGACGATTTTCGGCAGGTACGAAGGATCAGTAGCCGCGCCAACCGCAGCGTTGCATTTTACAGAAGAAGTGTTTAGTAAACTGCACAATAAACGGATTGAAAAAGCCTTCGTGACCCTGAATGTGGGGGCTGGTACTTTCAAGCCAGTGAAGTCCGCTTCCATAGCTGATCACCACATGCATGGAGAAGATTTTACAATCGACAAAGACGTATTGCAGAAAATAATAGCTGCTGAAAACGTGGTGGCTGTTGGCACTACGTCCCTGCGCACCATCGAAAGCGTGTATTGGTTGGGAGTGAAACTAATGAAAGGGCTGATTGATAAAGCCTGGATTCTGGAGCAATGGGAAATGTATGATCTGGATGACAGCATTGACTACAAACAAAGCCTCCAAGCAATAGTTGATTGGATGGAAGGAAACAGTCTTGCTCAGTTACACTGTCGAACAAGTATGATCATTGTGCCGGGTTATCATTTCAGAATTCCTTCAGCAATCATCACCAATTTTCACCAGCCCCAGTCCACCTTATTACTATTAATTGCTGCATTCATTGGAGACGACTGGAAAAAAGTTTACAAGCATGCAATGGAAAATGACTACCGGTTTTTAAGCTACGGTGATAGTAGTTTGTTGTGGCGGGACTAAAGCTTAGGATTGTTTGTCCTTCAGTGGTAATTCAATGGTGAACACACTCCCTTTTCCTAAGGTACTTTCCGGCTTAATCGTTCCGTCATGCCCTTCAATCACGGTTTTCACATAGCTGAGACCCAATCCAAAACCTTTCACGTTGTGGATGTTCCCGGTGTGGGCACGATAGAATTTTTCGAAAATGCGTTTCACCGTTTCCCGGGTCATACCAATGCCATTGTCTTCAATGCGAAGAATGAATTTCTTTCCTGTAGACGCTGTTGAAAGATTAATATGAGGAGGAACGTTTTCTTTTGAATATTTCACTGCGTTATCGAGCAGGTTATTCACGAGGTTATTGATGTGTACCTCATCCCCTTCAATCAGGTCAGTTTCTGCATTCAGGTGGATCTCCATGTCTCCGCCTTTCTCTTGCAAGCGCAATACAAAATTGTCAGCTACATCTTCAATGATCTGGTGAACATGCAACGGCTTTTTGTTGAGCTGAATTTCCTGCCTGTCCATCAAGGCCGACTTCAGAATTGTTTCCACCTGCCGGTTCATCCGCTGGTTTTCTTCTTTAATGATGCTGCTGAAATAGGTGAGCTTTTCCGGGTTACAAATAACCTTTGGATTCTTCAACGCATCCACCGCCAACGATATGGTTGCTATGGGTGTTTTAAACTCATGCGTCATGTTGTTGATAAAATCATTCTTGATGACGTTAAGTTTTTTCTGGCGAATCATCGTATAAACAGTCAGCCCAAATGCACTGATGATTACGAGTGTAAAAAGAATAGCAGCTATGATCCTCGGACGTAAATCCCGGTAGACTAATTTTTTAACCGGCACCGAGATAATAATAACCTCGTCCGGGCTCAGGTTTTCTCCAGCCGTTCCACTTGGAGAACTAATATATCCGTACACTGAAAAATAGCTGGCAGTATCCTCATACCATGTTTTAAACTGTGGCGACTGTCGCTCTATCGGTCGCAACGATTCTTCACCAATGCTCGTTAGTCCAAATTGGTAAGGCATGTAGCCAACCTTCTGTGCAGCAAACACCGCATCGATCTTTGCTTTAATGTCATCGGCAGTTAAGCGGCTTGCCAGGCTATGCGGCCGATTATGCTCCAGTGAAAATTCATCAAACCCAGGATAAGGCTTGGTGGTTATATTAAATCCCTTTGCTTGCGAAAGCTCGTTTGCAACCATCTGCGTAAGCGAAGAAAGGCGCTCTTTTAATTGCTCTTCTTTCGCCAATAGCATATTGTCGAGCCAGGAAATCTGGATAAAAATTATCCCAATCAATGAGATAGAAATCAGAACAACAATTATGGGAAAAATGCGCTTCACAGTAAAGCAATATCAGTAAAAAATTGTTCCCGACAAAAATAGAAGGCGCTGCTTCAAATATTTGTGGCACAAGTTTGTTATACCTTATATTTAACACATAGAGGAGATGACATATGACAGAACCTGCAGCAGGCGTTTTATTAATAGCAGATCCGTTCTTAAAAGATCCCAATTTCATGCGGACGGTTGTTCTTTTGACCGAACACCGCGATGATGGCACAGTTGGTTTTGTACTGAACAGAAAGTATGAAAACACACTTGATGAATTGTTGCCTGAAGTAGAAGGACATCAATTACCGGTTTACTATGGCGGACCGGTTCAAATGAACACAATTCATTTCCTTCATCGTTATCCTGACGAGATACAAGGTGGTGTAGAAGTGATGAAAGGCGTTTTTTGGGGCGGTGATTTTGATGCAGTGGTTACATTGATTAATAGCGGAAAGGCTGACCCTGAAAAGATTCGTTTTTATATTGGTTATTCTGGCTGGAGCCCGGGCCAATTAGACACTGAGATGACAGAGAAAACATGGCTTACTGTGGAAGCCACAAGAAAACTTGTTTTCCATCCGAGTGCAGAAGAGATCTGGAAAGATTCGCTGAAGCATTTAGGTGGTGAATATGAAATGATGATAAACTTTCCGATTGACCCGCAATTAAACTAAGGCAGTTCCAAGTGTTTTAATTATCATATACTCTAACATTAGATAGCTTAGTGTTTGTGGAAAAATAAACTGCTTTCTTTCCGGTATTCAATTCTTTTGCTTTCTTGCCACAAACTATCTGCATGAACTATCCAAGTGCAACTTCAAGGGGTTCCGAAACTGACCTACTTGTTGACCTTGAACGATCTGTTAACTATGCCGGCTTCTGGCGCCGTTTTTTAGCATTCATAATTGATGGAATTGTACTTCAAATCGTCGATCTATTAGTGGCTTTCGCCATGGGCTACCCAGTTTTTGACATTGAACGAGAATACTTCGACCCACCAGGGACTGGTAGGCCTTGTAATCGGGTGGTTGTACTGTACCTTGTTGGAGTCCAGTCCGGTCATGGGCACCTTAGGCAAGCGAGCCCTTGGCATGCGAGTCACTACATTGGACGGAGATCGAATAAGTTTTGCCAGAGCCACTGGCCGTCATTTCGCAAAGTACCTGTCAACCATTATTCTATTGATTGGTTACCTGATGATGGTGTGGGACAGCAGGAAGCAGACGCTGCATGATAAAATGGCCGAAACGCTGGTGGTCAAAGACAAGCATTATTAAGCAGTACCGCATAAAAACAAATCCTAGCAATGCTAGGATTTGTTTTTTAGATTCCTGATTAATCCAGTATCACCTTTCTGTCTTTTGGATACTTAACAATATAGCTTAACCGTAGCTTTTTCTCTTGCGATGGCTGCAGTGTAAAATTCCAGACAGCAATTCCGGTTTCATCGTCACTGCTTGCTTCTGGTGCAGTTCTATCCTTTACTTCTATTTCCTTTGTTGTAGACACAGGAAACTGATCTTGTACCGTTATGGTTACGGGATTTTTCTTTGTATTTACCACTACGATTTCATACTCCTTCGATTCCGTTCTGTTGCTACCAAGAAACTTTTTCGAACTAAATTCCTTCAGCAGTTTTCTTACCACTTTTACTCCATTGTCTTTGCCAATGGAAAGCGATAAAGTATCACCAACAGCTGATAAATCAAGATACGACTTGCCTAAAAACGTCCCTTCGTAATAGAGATTTGTTTCTCCGGATTGTAAATCGTAGTCCTGCCAGCTAAGAACCTTCGCAGTTAAAAATGCAGAGGGGTCGAGCTTTGGAGCTGCGATGTATTCATACAATGCAGGCACATCAATTTTTTTGATACCAATAGTAGTTGTTTTTCCATCTGTTTCAAACGTGTACTTTTCATCAATTCGGTAAACGGTGGTTGTCGGTTGGTACTGAGTGGTAACTGAAACTGTTTGAATTTCTTTTGGCTTGACAGACTCTACTGAGCCAGTAATTGACCTTCTGCGAGAGACATCATCATTGTCACTTGACACTCCATATCCTACAACTACGACTTCCTGCAATTGAGCCTGCACGGCAGAAAGACTTAAAGTCAGGTAGCCAGGTTTCGCTTTTATTTCTTTTGAAACAAAGCCGACATAACTAACAACAATGGTGCTGTTAACCGGTATATTTTGCAAGCGGAAAAAACCATTTGCATCTGTTTGCGTACCGATAGCGGTAGCCTTCACAATAATGTTTGCTCCGCTGAGTGGGTTGCCCGCTTCGTCGAGCACTCTTCCACTGATTACCCCGGGCACGGTTGCCCGCGATTTTAGCCACGCAACTGATGGATCATAAAAGCCCAGCATCCATGGCTGCAGTACCGATGGAGTAGCATTGTCGCTAGGACTGCCGGTACTCAGTTGAACGGCAATATCTTTCCATGTTTCACCACTGCGTTGAAATACGTTTGCATTCATGACAATATTCAATGGCTTTGTCACATCGGTTACTCTCATATCATAAGTCGGATACCAGCCTGCATCTTTTACCGTATAAGCCAGTTGAAATTTGACATTTTGGGTTTCGCGGCTGTCAATTAGGGCTGTAACAGTGTAATTCACACTATCCCGCTTTTTTCCGATCTCTGAAAGCTGCGAACTAATCTTGCTAACCTCCCTTTGCTGAGCTGCCAAGCGTTTTTCAATCTCCAGTTGCTTATTTAATACCTCCGTCATTCGAATCCGATGCAGGTCCAAGGCTTGTTTCAGCTCTTCTGTTTTTACACCTGTTTGGCCTCCGATTGATTGGTTATTTTTCAGCATTTGCTCTTCATTCTTAAAAACCTGCAACAGTCGCTGGTCAGCTGCTATTTTCTCTTGTAGTTCTGTTTTTCGGTCGATAAGCGTCCGCTCATCAGCCTCGAGCTTTCGTTGGCTGGTAAAGTCTTTCACCGCTTGTACTGATAACAAAGTAATGTTCGCATCAGCCTTCAGCTGAATGCTTTGCTGCTCCAGTTGATTGCTTATACCGGTGAATAAAATTTCCGTTCTGCCAGGCAAAACGGAAAGGTTCGCCGTGCGAAGGATTTGCGCTCCGGAAGAGAAAACAGTTACACCGGTAATGGTACTTTCGGCATTTACTTTCCGCGTTTGTGCTGAACAAAAACTGGTAACCAAAAGGGCAAGAATAAGGAGTCCTCTCATAAGTAGATTTTTAAGGTAGATGCCATTTTAAACTTTATTACATAAAAAAAGCTGCTCAAAAGATTGAGCAGCTTTTTGCTATTAATGATTTCATTATTCTACTTCTTTCGCTCCCTCAACCAAAACAGTTGCTTTGTTATTCAGCACTTCTACAAATCCGCCTTGAATATCGAAGCTCGCCGTATGATTGGCTTTATCACGCAACACTTTTACACGCCCTGCCTTTAAAGCACTAACCAATGGTGCGTGTTTGTCCAATACTTCAAACGAACCTGAAATACCTGGCATTTGCACACCATAGACTTCACCACTGAATAATTTACGTTCCGGAGTTAAGATTTCTAATGTCATAGAATTATCCTTGAGCTTGAGCCATTAATTTCTTACCTTTTTCAATAGCGTCATCAATTGTACCCACCAGGTTGAAAGAAGCTTCCGGATATTCGTCAACTTCACCATCCATGATCATGTTAAAGCCACGGATCGTTTCTTCAATTGGTACCAGTACACCTTTCAAACCAGTAAAGGCTTCCGCAACGTGGAACGGCTGCGACAAGAAACGCTGCACTTTACGGGCACGGGATACTGTCAGTTTATCTTCATCACTTAGTTCATCCAAACCAAGGATCGCGATGATATCCTGCAATTCCTTATAACGCTGTAAGATCAACTTTACACGGTTAGCTGTATTGTAGTGAGCATCTCCAACTACTGATGGCATCAGGATACGAGAGGTTGAATCCAGTGGATCCACCGCAGGATAGATACCTAAGTCAGCAATCTTACGGGACAATACCGTTGTCGCATCCAGGTGAGCGAAGGTTGTCGCCGGAGCCGGGTCAGTCAAGTCATCCGCAGGTACGTAAACCGCCTGTACGGAAGTGATTGAACCGTTCTTTGTAGAAGTAATACGCTCCTGCATCAGACCCATTTCAGTAGCCAGTGTTGGCTGGTAACCTACCGCTGAAGGCATACGACCCAAAAGGGCTGATACCTCAGAACCGGCCTGTGTGAAACGGAAGATGTTATCAACAAAGAAAAGGATATCGCGACCTTTACCAGTGCCGTCACCATCACGGTAGTATTCGGCAATTGTCAAACCTGAAAGGGCAACACGGGCACGGGCTCCTGGCGGCTCGTTCATCTGACCAAACACGAAAGTTGCTTTTGAATCAGCCAACTCAGTCATGTTTACTTTGCTCAGATCCCATCCACCTTCTTCCATGCTATGCTTGAAGGCGTCACCATATTTCATGATGCCTGCTTCAATCATCTCACGCATCAGGTCATTTCCTTCACGGGTTCTTTCACCCACACCAGCAAATACAGATAGACCAGAATAGGCTTTTGCGATGTTGTTGATTAATTCCTGGATCAATACGGTTTTACCCACACCCGCACCGCCAAACAAACCGATCTTACCACCTTTTGCGTATGGTTCAATCAGATCAATTACTTTGATACCTGTATATAATACCTCTGTAGCGGTAGAAAGGTTTTCGAACAATGGCGGCTTAGCGTGAATAGCACGACCATTTACTTTTGGCACAGGAGGCAATCCATCGATTGGATCTCCGGTTACGTTAAAAAGACGGCCTTTGATTTCCTCAGTAGCCGGCATTTTGATTGGAGCACCTGTATCTACCACGTCCATACCGCGCAGCAGACCTTCGGTACCGTCCATCGCAATCGTACGAACGCTGTCCTCACCAAGGTGAGTTTGTACTTCCAGTACCAGCGTATCGCCGTTTTGGCGTTTTATTTCTAATGCATTAAAGATTTCGGGAAGGCCTCCGTCGAACTGAACGTCCACAACGGCGCCAATGATTTGTTTAACCTTACCAACTTTTGCCATAAATAGCGTTTAAAGAAGAGTTTTAGAGGAAAATGCCCGTTTAGGACGGACGGTCTCCATTTTCAGGCTGCAAAAGTAAGGGTCGAAGCCTAATAAACCAATTGAAACTATTCCTAATTATTGTGCAATGTCGCAGCCACAATTAGGCGGCGGCGGGCAAACCACGGCCAGATCATACACAGGGATAATAGGTAAATCCCGTTTGCGACTAAGGTGCATGGCTGTATGGCCACCACTGACAAAGCCAACCAATACGCTTGAAGGTTTCTTGGCTACGTCTGCCCAATTAGCCGTTGGCACTTTTTTCAGGTAGCGATCCCTGTCTTTCTGAGAATTTCCATCGTACTGCACCAAATAGAAAACAAAACTGTCGTTAGCCGCTGGTGCCGTTGCCATCAGAGCCTGCAGATCCTTGGCTGAAATTTTAAAACTTGAATCATCCTTACCTCTTCGTCTGCGCATTTGCGCCGCGTCATTTTTCCCTACCCGTAATTCATTAATGTCAGAAGGAACGGTGTGGACAGTCGGTTCGGCTTTATTGCCGGGCTGACTCGGCCCTTCTTTTCCGGAAATTTCGGAACAACCGTAAAGAAAAAGAACGCCTGCAAGAAGAAGTAGAACATTTCTCATTTGAAGTTGATTTAGCAGTGATAAAATAAGAGGCGCAATAAGGACGGGAGATCAGCTTTTGTAGGGTGTGAGACCGAAATACGAGGCTGCTCAATAATTAAACTGGATTCTTCTCTCTAAATATATCGACAAATAATAATAACTTCAATAGTAAACGAAAGTCCTTCACCTTTAATCGACGCTTTATGTTACGAAGGCTGCAAATCCTGGGTTGTTTTTTCCTCCTCCTTCTTTCCGCAGCTGGACAACTTCCAAAGGAAAAGGAACTGGTCACGCAGCTTGCACAAGCCCAAAATGACGAAGACAAGGTGAGTGCCCTTGGAAACCTCGCCGAACTGTATGCCATTTACAAAGACAACAAGCGGGTCGACAGTATTCTTAATAAACAAATGTTATTGGCTGAACTCTCCCAAAAGGAAGATCTTATCCTGAAAACTGTTTCGGGCAATGCCATTAATCTGATAGGAACCTGGTCGAGCAAAGAGACCTTTAACCATACGATTGCCTTCCTTCGTAAGGGTTTGGACTACGCTAAACAACAAAACAACACCAAGCTTGAAACAATCATTTACCTGAAACTCGCAAGCCTTTATCGCAAACGCAATTTGTTCGACCAGGCAATGGAGCAATTAGCTTTGGGGTTCTCACTGGTGGATAAAAAACAGGATTCGCTAAAAGCCGTTCTTTATGCCGAACTGGGAGATACATTTTTAGGAAAAGGCGACGCTGTTTCGGCGTACAAAAACTTCAACAGTGCCTATGATATCAGTTATTCCATTGATAACATACCGCTGCAATCAGCTGCTTGGCACCGCTTCTCCGACCTTTACAAAAGCCTTGGCGATACTACATTAGCAAAGAACGCTTTGGTTGAAAGCCTTCGGTTAAATGAAAAACACCGGCATGCACCAGGTTTGCTGCAGGACTATATTGACCTGTTTCGCTTAACGGATGAAATCAGCTTTCTGAACCGGGCTTTGTTTTTGGCCGATTCGCTTCAGCTACACAGCCAGCAGTTGTATTGTAAACGCTTAATGCTATCCTATTTCATTGTGGTGGAACGCAACACCGAAAAGGCTTTGGCCTATTTGGAGAAGAATACCGATTTGCAACAAACATTCAGAAATGAAGGCTTGCCAAACTACAACGTCGGAGCCATTTATCATTACAGCGGTCGTTATGCCGATGCCATCACCAACTACCTGCGGGATGAAGCTGCTGTTTTAAAAACATTTGATCCATCTGTTCACCTCTCCTTTTTTAATGAGGTAGCTGACTGTTATAATAAATTAAACAATACAGATAAGGCTATCGAGTATTATGAAAAGGCTTACGCTATCAGCCAACCCGCAAAGCTGACGGCCATCAATGCAAGCATAAGCGCCAATCTTTCGCAGCTTTATGCAGCCAAGGGTGATTATAAAAAGGCCTACCAATTCAGCCAGTCTCACCAGTCTTACTTTGGCGACTTAAAAGCCTTAGCTAAACAAAGAGAAGTAACCTTGCTTGGACTGGAACGTGAAAAAAGAAGGCATGAAATAGACCTGCAGTCAGCCGCGGACCAGGATTTGCGCAGGCGCAATTTGCAATACACCGGGATATCCCTCGCTACTGCATTTTTATTCATTGTACTGCTAGTGCTGGGAATGTTTCCCACCTCGAAGGTCACTGTTCGTATGCTGAACTTTTTTGCGTTTATCTGCTTCTTTGAGTTCATCATTTTGCTCATCGACAACTGGCTGCACCACGCCACCCACGGTGAACCGCTGAAAATCTGGCTGGCAAAAATTTTCATCATTGCTATTTTGCTGCCCCTGCACCATTCGCTGGAGCATATCGCCATCAAATTTTTATCGTCACACAAGCTGGAGAAGCTCCGGCAGCGGATTTCAGTGAGAAGACTGTTCCATCCTTCCAAAAAGTCGATGGAGAAACTTGGGACGAAGCTGGAGGAAAGTACACTTGTTTAGAATTGGTGAAGTTTTCAACCCGCCATTCCCCATTTTTTCTTAATGGAATTCTAATGTGTCGTCCTATCGGCCCTGGCCTAAACGGCAAATGACGGGCACGTCTTTTGTAAATCTCAACCATATGAAAACAGCTCTCTTCTACTTATTACTTGCTTGCACTTTTTTTACCGCCTGCCAAAACTCCAATTCAGCCAGCGTGGATGATGAGGGCAATGAAAAAGGAGGCGCCGCGAAAAATATCAGTAAACGCGACTATAGCATTACGAAAGCCAATTCGTATTCTGACCTGTTCATGGATAGTGCCGCTATGGAAAAATATTTTGTCGATCGTAAGATTGATGACTCCATTGCCCGTCGGCTTCGTAGTTTTTATAATACACGGAACTACCAGTTTGCCTGGTTTACGTCCGAAGGACTGACTGAGCAAGCTAGAGCTTTCTGGAACCTGCACGATTACGTGACAACTTACGACAACGATACTTCGCTTCGCGACAAAGCCCTGCAAAAGAAAATGGATGCCCTGATTGCGGAAGAAAAGCTTTCGGCCAGCGCATCCGGTGACTTTGTGCAAACGGAGCTTACGCTTACGCAGCATTTCATCCGCTATATTTTGAACAACTACGAAAAGGGTTATGTGAAGCGGAAAGAAATGGAGCGTTTTATTCCGTTTAAGAAAAGAGATCCCTTAGAGGTTGCCGATTCGCTCCTGAACAAAAAACACAAAGACAATAAATATTTTGAGGATGTACATGAACCTTATGGTAAGCTGAAGGAGGAATTAAGCCGCTACTATAACATTACAAAAGCAGGTGGCTGGCCGGAAATCCCAACAGCTAAATCGCTAAAGAAAGGAACAAGCTCGCCTGTTGTGGCCGCTATCAAAAGACGGTTGCATATGACAGGTGAAATGCCCGGAGCAGATACTTCGCAAATTTTTAATGACACGTTGGAAAATGCTGTAAAAGTGTTCCAGCAGCGGCTGGGTTATACACCGGATGGAGTCGTCAACGCTCAATTGATCAAGGATATGAATGTGCCGGCAAGAACCCGTCTTGCCCAAATATTAGTGAACATGGACCGCATGCGCTGGATGCCAACCGAACCAAGCGGACAGCTAATTGTAGTGAACATTCCTGAATTTATTCTTCACGTTTATGAAGGCAAACAGAAAGCGTTTGATATGCGTGTGGTGGTTGGAAAGGAAGGCCAAAATACGGTAAGCTTTAGCGGCGATTTGAGCACCATCGTTTTCAGTCCGTATTGGAACGTTCCGCCTAGTATTGTAAAAGAAGAGATCCTTCCTGCGATGGGTCGCAATTCCGGTTACCTTGCTTCGCAAAACATGGAACAAGTAGGAACAGAAGGCGGTCTACCCAAAATTCGTCAATTGCCTGGTCCAAAGAATTCGTTGGGAAAAGTAAAGTTCCTGTTTCCGAATAGTTTCAACATTTATTTCCATGATACGCCTGCAAAAAGTTTATTCAGTCGTGATAAACGAGCTTACAGCCATGGCTGTATTCGCTTGGCGGAACCAGAAAAGATGGCGCAGTACTTACTCCGCAATAATTCTGAATGGACGCCTGAAAAGATCAACGCGGCCATGAACAGCGGGGACGAAAAGCATGTAAAATTATCGAAGCCAGTACCGGTAATCATCACCTACTACACGGCTTGGGTTGATGAAAACGGGCTCCTGAATTTCAGGGATGACATTTATGCCCACGACCAGGACCTGGTAAAAAGAATGTTCTTATAATTTTCTGATTGGCTGATCCTCGGTTCATTTTTATGCGAATCGAGGATCAGCCATTTAATTAACCTCTCCTGCCTACTTTTGCGCCTTTATCAGCGCTATGCAATTAGTAGAAGTAACAGATGTCCAGTTAGCAAAAGAGTTCATCCGCACGAATGTTGAAATCAACAGGAACAATCCTGACTATATCCAGCCTCTGGATAAAGACATCAACGATGTTTTTGACGAGAAGAAAAACAAGACCTTTCGATTTGGAACGGTCAAACGCTGGCTGCTGAAAAAAGACGGAAAAAATATTGGCCGCATTGCTGCATTTACCAACAAAAAATACCGCAACAAAGGCGACGAGGGTCCGGTGGGTGGCATTGGTTTCTTTGATTGCATCAACGTTCAACAGGCAGCTGACAAGCTGTTTGATGTAGCTAAACAATGGCTCACGCAACAAGGCATGGAAGCGATGGATGGACCGATCAACTTCGGGGAACGCGACCGTTGGTGGGGATTGGTTGTGGAAGGTTTTCAATCACCTCTCTATGGCATGAATTATAATCCCCCTTACTATAAGGACCTTTTGGAAAACTACGGCTTCCAGCCATTCTTTCACCAGATCTGCTTTGGTATGAAGCCAAAGAACAAACTGAGCGACAAAGTGATGGAACGACATGCCATCTATGAAAAAGATCCACAGTTTTCCGTTCGCAATATTGAAAAAGCAAAGCTGGAAAAATATGCTGCTGATTTTGCGAAAGTGTATAATGCAGCATGGGCAGGCCATGGAGGCTTAAAGGAGCTGAAAACTGAGCAGGTGGTGATCATGTTCAAAAAAATGAAGCCGGTGATGGATGAAAGCATCATCTGGTTCGCCTATAAGAACGAAGACCCGATTGCCATTTTTGTCAATCTCCCTGATCTGAACCAATGGTTTAAACACCTGAACGGAAAGTTTGACCTGCTACATAAACTCAAATTTCTATGGGTGAAAAAGACGGTGAAGTGCACGAAATTCACCGGGATTGTTTTTGGCGTGGTGCCTGAGTTTCAGGGGAAAGGCATTGACTCTTTTATGGTGGGTGAAGCCTACAAAACCGTACTGAAAAACCCGTACGATGAATATGAAATGCAGTGGATTGGTGATTTCAACCCAAAAATGATCAATGTTGCCCAAGGCCTGGGAGATGTGTACCAAAGCCGTAAGCTGACTACTTACCGTTATTTGTTTGATCGTACAAAAGAGTTCAAGCGGCATCCCATCCTGGCTTAAGATTTATTGAAGACTAGCAAATGCTTTCTTAGTTTTAGAATTCATATAACATCCCGATGCTTACCTTCAGGGAAGCAATTATTATGAACGTTTATTTTCACCTTATTGACCTTTGGCCATTGTTGGTATTACTTGGAGGGATCTGGGTCGTTAATGGTATTCGTTCAGTCATGCATAAGCCAAAAGCATAGACCATTTTCTTTCCCGACTTTTTTGATCAGAAAGATTTATTACTTCCAGACTGTTTGGCCGGAAAGCCGTTTCGGATTATTCTTGTGCCTTATGAGACCTCTGCTGACTTTACTGCTTATTTTGCCATTTACAGTTCATTCGCAAACCCGGGAAGAGTTGTTCGATATGAATTTTAGGCCCACCAACAAGATCGGAGCTTACTACTTTGTCATGACCGGGAAAAAAGACACTGGTTGGATGCGACAAGCCTATTTTATCGCCCAAAAAACCCTTTACATGGAAGGGTGGTATAAGGACGATAGCTGCACAATCAAGCACGGGGAATTCTTCTACTTTCATAACAATAAAAAGCTCCGCCAAACCGGGCGATATGTAAACAATAAAAAAGAAGGGCCTTGGCTGACATTCGATGAGGATGGCAGACTGGATGACTCAACAAACTATCGCGAGGGCAGAAAAATCGGGATTGGCCTTGCTTTCCACGACAATGGATTTCTGGCGGACTCCACAAACTTCGATGGTGCAGGCAACGGCGTTCAGGTGCGTTGGTATGATGAGGGATCTTTATCGGCTGCCGGACGCTGGACGAACGATACACTAAAACAAGGCAAGTGGAAATATTACCATCGCAACGGCGTTTTGAAAGCCACAGAAGAATATGATGAGAATGGAAAGATGCTGGCATGCGATTGCTTCACGGAACAGAGTCTACAGCTGGATAGTGCCATGTGTCGTGAAAAGGAAGCCAGTATTGATGTAAAGCTATGGCGGCGCTATATGGAAAAAGCATTACTACCCTTGGTGGAGCAAAAAGTGAGAGAAGGCATAAAAGGCAACTTCACGGTTATGGTTCGGTTTCTTGTAACTGAAGACGGCAAAATTGACAGCGTGAAAGCACTTACCAATTATGGGCAGGGAATTGAAGAAGGTGTAGTGAGGATTATTAAAAATGGTCCAACTTGGACACCAGGTCGGGTGCACGGTCGAAATGTAAAAAGTTATCATACGCAGCCGGTCACGTTTATGATTAATGATACTCGCTAAGTAAGGTCACATTAAACATTAATTTCTTTTCAGGATTCTGTTTCTGTGCGTCTCCACTAGGGCATTTCAATCAAATATCTTAGGGTTTTCGTCCTACTCTCCTATGAAGGAATGATTAACGCCGTTCCGTCGATGACGGCCTCCAAACTCCAAACCCTTTCCCTATCTTGCAACCCGCGTAGAAGGAGTAATTATTCATGGAAAAATTTGTTGTTTCAGCCAGAAAATATCGTCCGCAAGCGTTTGACACGGTAGTTGGACAGGAGCACATCACCACCACGCTCAAAAATGCAATCCAGAACAATCACCTGGCGCATGCCTTTTTGTTCTGCGGTCCGCGGGGTGTTGGTAAAACCACCTGTGCCCGTATCCTGGCAAAAACTATCAACTGCGAGAGTCTTCAAAAGGACGGAGAAGCCTGCAACCAGTGTCATTCCTGCGTTTCGTTTAACAACGGCACGTCCATGAATATTCACGAACTAGATGCGGCAAGCAACAACTCTGTCGACGATATTCGTGCCTTGGTAGAACAGGTACGTTTTGCACCGCAAGCAGGCAAATACAAAGTGTATATTATTGACGAGGTACACATGCTGTCGGCATCGGCGTTCAATGCGTTTTTGAAAACGCTTGAGGAGCCACCTTCTTACGCCATTTTCATTTTAGCCACTACGGAAAAGCATAAGATACTTCCGACCATTCTTAGCCGTTGTCAAATCTTCGACTTTAAACGCATTACGCTGCAGGATACAGTCAACCACCTTGCAGGCATTGCCAAAAAAGAAAACATTCAAGCGCAGGAAACAGCCCTTCAGCTCATATCGCAAAAAAGTGAAGGCTGTATGCGGGATGCGTTGAGTATCCTGGATAAGATCGTGTCTTTCACAAATGGTGAAGTCACTTACGAGAACACCATCGAACACCTGAACATCCTGGATGCCGATTATTACTTCAAGCTTTTTGATGCCATGCTCACACAGGATTTGGCAGGCGCCATGCTCCTGTTTGACGACATCAACAAAAAAGGATTTGAAGGAGATATGGTGCTGAACGGATTTGCCGAGTTTTTACGCAACCTTTTGATCTGTAAAGATGAACGGGTGGCCAGCCTGCTGGAAGTCGTGGAAAGTTTCCGCAAGCGCTATGCGGAAGCAGCCAAAAAAGTAGATGCCGCTTACATCATCAGTGCCCTGAATATTTTAAACGAATCAGAGATCAGCTTCCGTGCGGCTCGAAACAAACGTTTGCATGTGGAGCTGGCATTGATCAAACTTTGCTACCTCTCCCAGGCCATTGAAATCACCGCCGGTAACAACGGGGTAGATAAAAAAAAACTCGTTGACGGAGCAAAGGCAGTAGCATTTCGTAACATCAAGCCCATTGCAGCACCGAAGCAATCGCAAGCTGCGGTTGTACAACCTGCACCCCAGCCGAAAGTAGAGGCGAAACTAATCATCGAGTCGAAACCAGCGGCACAGCCGACGCTTGTCGAGGAAAAGAAACCGGCATACCAGCCGACAGAGCAGGTAGCTGCAACAAAGAAGGCAACCAAAACCAAACTTTCTTCCCTTGATGCACTACGCCAAAAAATTGCCGAAGAAAGCGGGCAGCAAAACATTGTAGACAAACCCTTGGAAGAAGCTTTGCTAAAAGCTTCATGGAAGAAATTCATCGAGCAGCTAAAAGAACAGAAGCGTCCGGCATGGCAGAGTTATGAGCTGGCTGAACTGGTAATCAAAGATGAGTGCTCGTTTGAAGTCATTGTAACGAACAAGATCAACGAAAAATTTATTGACCTGGAGCGGAAAGATGCCTGTGCATTTCTTCAACAGGAGCTTTCCAATCGATTATTGAAATTCACGATCACGCTGGTAGAAGCACCCAAAGAAGATTTGGTAGTAGAAGCACCACTTACCGCCAAAGATCAATTTATCAAACTAGTGCAGGAATACCCAATTGTGATGGAGTTAAAAGAGAGATTGAAGCTGGATCTGGACTATTAGTTTTTCTGTTAATTCGTTTATTGGTTAACTGGTTTCTGGGCTTAACTTTCATCATCAGAACGGATAAACGAATTAACGGATTAACTTGGTACACCGCTCCACCATACAACTCTTACGCTTTCATTTTTCTTTCTTCTTACTTCCGGTTTACTTGTTTGCACTAAGCCAGGCACCGGAGATCAATCGGACAAATGCATTGATTGTTTTTGCCATTTTGCACCTCTTGGTTTACCCTGCTAGCAATGGCTATAACTCGTATATGGACCGGGACGAAACTCCTATTGGCGGGCTCGCATCTCCCCTTCAGCCAACGAAACAACTTTTTTATACAACGGTAATATTAGATGTTGTTGCTGTACTGCTCTCGCTGCTTGTCTCGTTTCCATTTGCGGCAGGAGTGCTACTTTATATTCTCGCTTCAAGGGCTTACAGCTATCGTCGTATTCGTTTGAAGAAATATCCCATTATAGGCTTTCTCACCGTTTTCATTTGCCAGGGTGCGTTGATATTCTTTCTAACCTACCACGCTGTTTACCACCTAACATTTGATGTTCCGCTGATCCCATTAATTCTATCCAGTTTACTAATCGGGGCTCTCTACCCGCTCACTCAAATCTACCAGCATAAAGAAGACCTCGCTGATGGCGTAAAAACGATTAGCTATGCGTTAGGTAAGCGGGGAACTTTTGCCTTTAGCATGGTGCTGTTTCTCACAGCCACCGCAATGATGTATATTTTGTTCAATGATCGTAAAGAACACAACCATTTCTTTCTCTTTTTGTTAATATTATTACCCGTGGTACTGTTTTTTCTATGGTGGATGGGTAAGGTTTGGCGAGATGAGGCCCAGGCTGATTTCAAGAACAGCTTACGGATGAATGTTCTGTCCACGCTTTGCACCACCGCATATTTCATCACCCTGATCATTTTGAACCATTGAGTAAGATTGTTTCGATAGGCACCGCTGTTCCCTCTTACTGTCACCGGCAAATGGATATACTTCCGTTCATGCAACAAGTGTATGCCTTGCCCACTGCAGATGCCCGCAAGCTTCGTTTCATGTATGCACAATCGGGTATTGAACAGCGTTACTCTGTGATTCCTGACTACTCAAAGTCGCTGCACGAATGGAAGTTTTACCCGCAGACGGAAAGCCTTGAACCATTTCCATCATTGGAACAACGGATGGCTGTTTACAACAAACAGGCACCGCTTCTTTCTGTTGATGCCATTCGGGCCTGTCTTGCCCATCATCATCAGCCACAGCAGATTACCCATTTGATTACTGTCAGTTGTACCGGCATGAGCGCACCGGGACTTGACCTGCAAGTGATGGAGCTGATGGACCTGAAAAAAACAATTTTTCGCACTTCAGTAAACTTCATGGGTTGCTACGCGGCCATTCATGGACTTAAGATTGCGGATGCAATTTGCAAGACCGACGTTCATGCAAAAGTGATGGTGGTTTGTACCGAGTTGTGTACGCTGCATTTTCAAAAAGAAGCTACGATGGATAACATGGCATCCTCTCTCCTCTTCGGAGATGGTGCGGCCGCTGTTTTGGTTACGCATGATGGAGCGAGTGACGAAGGACTTTATATCGATCAATTCTACAGCGAGATCAATCCAAAGGGCAAACGCGACATGGCGTGGGAGCTCTCATCATCGGGCTTCCTGATGACCTTAAGCGGTTATGTACCGGAACTGATAGAAGAAGACTTTGCCGCGATCGTGGATCGAGCACTCGCCAATCAAGACAAGACGAAAGACGACATTACCAACTGGTGTATTCACCCGGGTGGCCGACGTATCCTGCAAGCCATTCACAAAAGTCTCGCCTTCACGAACGGACAGTTGCAATGCTCGCATGATGTGCTGCGTGAATTTGGCAATCTTTCATCAGCGTCCATTCTTTTTGTTCTTAAAAAGATGTTGGAGCATAAGGGTAAAAAGAATCTTTTTGGCGCAGCGTTCGGGCCGGGATTAACAGTTGAAACTTTCACAGCTCATTCCTAAGGCTGGCTTCAAGCGCAAATAGTTTTGTATTTTGAATTTCTACTTTTGACTTATTCCGATGCCGTCTTTCAAAATACGATCGTATCAAAAAGAACTGCTTGACCGCGATGATATTCCCTTCAAGGACATCCAGCGAAACATGCAAGAGCTGGACTTCATTAACCGTCATCTTGGAGGACATGACATTACCTTAGACGGTATCGTAGACCTGATTCAACAAACACCCACCTTCAACAAAAAACTAACGATTGTAGAAATTGGTTGCGGTGGTGGCGATAACTTAAGAGCCATTAAAAAATGGGCAGCCTACATCAAAATGCCAGTTGCGCTGTTAGGGATCGATATCAATCCTGAATGTATAGCGTTTGCTAAAAGCCAGGACCGCAATGCGGGAATTGAATTCGTCCTTTCCGATTACCGAAATACAACAATAGAGACAAAACCTGACATTGTTTTTTCTTCCCTCTTTTGTCATCATTTTACCGATGATGAACTGATTGAGCAATTGCGGTGGATGAGAGATAACAGCACCATCGGCTTTTTTATCAATGATCTGCATCGTCATCCATTAGCTTACTACTCTATTGCATTATTGACGAAACTATTCTCCCGCAGTTACCTAGTCAAGAACGATGCACCACTTTCAGTACAACGTGGCTTCAAAAAAGCAGACTGGCAACGACTGTTTGCGGCAGCCGGAATTGAAGAATATAAATGCACCTGGAGATGGGCATTTCGTTGGTTAGTAACTTGTACTACGCATGCAGACTGACTACGATATCGCAATCATTGGTGGGGGGCTGGCTGGCCTCTCCGCTTCCATCCAATTGTCCCGGAAAGGATACCGAGTCGTGGTATTTGAAAAAGAAACTTATCCCTTTCACAAGGTTTGCGGCGAATACATCAGCCTTGAGAGTATGGATTTTCTCAAGGCACTTGGTGTGCCGTTAACCGAATGGCAGCTGCCTCTTATTGACACATTGTTCTTAACGGCTCCTAATGGAAAATCGCTGACCACGAAACTTCCTTTGGGTGGATTTGGCGTCAGCCGTTTTTTGCTGGATAGCTGCCTCGCAGATCTTGCAAAATCCGCCGGCGTCACCCTATTGGAAAAAACAAAAGTTGATGAGGTAACAAGAAGCAATGAAGGATATCTTATTCGCTATGCCGGCAACACAACAACGGCTAATATCTGTTGCGCAGCCTTCGGAAAACGCAGCAACCTGGATATTAAATGGGAACGGGATTTTATTTCAAAGCATGATGAACGATTGAATAATTATGTTGGCGTGAAGTATCATATCCGCACTGATTGGAAGCCGAACCTTATTGGCCTGCACAACTTCAAAAATGGGTATTGCGGTATCTCGAAAATCGAAAACGACCGCTACTGCCTTTGTTATATGACGAAAGCGTCGAACCTCAAATCGAGTGGGAACAATATTGAGCAGATGCAGCAGCAAGTGCTTTATCAAAATCCGCATTTGAAAAGCATATTTACCAATAGTGAAAAGGTGGCAGAATTTCCAGTGACGATCTCCCAAATTAGTTTTAGCCAAAAATCAAAAAGCGAAAATGGTTTGTTGATGTTAGGTGATGCAGCAGGAATGATCACACCGCTTTGCGGAAACGGAATGAGCATTGCGTTGCATACTTCGAAGATCGCAGCTATACTGATCGATCGTTATCTGCAAGGCGAGTTGTCCTTCCAGCAATTGATTGCAGCATATGAACGCCAATGGGAGCATCATTTTGCAAAGCGGTTGAAAACCGGACGCATCCTGCAATCGTTCTTTGGAAGCACATCGCTTAGTAACTTATTGGTGGGTACGTTCAGAGCCCTGCCGTTCCTTGCTTCTCCTCTCATCCAGCAGACACATGGAAAACCGTTTTAGGGCACAGCCTTTGTACTTTTATAGCGATTAAAATTGTTTTATGGCAGGCAAAAAGACCTTAGTACTAGGCGCATCGGATAATCCCTCACGATATAGCTATATGGCCATTAACCGGCTGCAGGCACATCAACACCCGGTGGTGGCAGTTGGGCGGAAAGAAACGGTGGTGAATGGAATTCAAGTTCACAAATCACATGTAGAAGAAGAAGGAGTTGATACAATCACACTTTATCTCAATCCCCAGAACCAGGTGGAATACTATGACTACATCTTAGGCTTGAAACCCAAGCGCATCATCTTTAACCCAGGCACGGAAAACCCTGAGCTGATGAAGAAGGCAAAAGACGCCGGCATTGAACCGGTGGTTGCCTGTACTTTGGTGATGCTAGCTACCGGCCAATTTTAAAAAGCCAATTTTCCAAGCATTAGTAACGCTGCTTTAGTGCCTCCATTACGGTATCCGTTTACCCTTCATTTCGCAGCAACAACTATATCGGTCGTAGTTCTACGAAGGCCTTGCGTGTTTCCCCCTAATTTCTGAAAAAAGGCGTTTTTAGACTTTGAATGGTTTCGCATTTTTTCAATCTTGCGTAGCAAAGTCCAACAGCAGTTCATCCCTGCTGAGAGCAGAAACCAGTAAATATTCATCCCCATGAAACGCCAAAAAACCAGCGTGTTATTAGCGCTGCTATCTGTTTGTTATTTGCATTCTCCGGCACAAACAACGGTGCCACCGGTAAACCAACCTGATTATAATAAACCCAAAGTTTTTACTGATTTACCCGAAAAGCTTGACCTGCGTGTTGCAGATATGGAAGCACTTCTAAACCTATCCGTCGGCAGCCATGTGAACGCAACCATTGCAACAGGCTTTTCGCTGTCAGGCACTGTCGTCAGCAAATCAAATCCTTCTGACCAATCGGTAAAATCGGTTGTGGTGAAAAGCGCTAACCGAAAGAATGCACTGTTGACGTTTAGCCGCATCCGCAAGAATGATGGCAGCTTTTCCTACGTTGGCAGAATGATCAGCCGCGAGGCAAGTGATGCATTTGAAATTGTGAAAGAAGGAAGCACTTATGTGCTTCGCAAAAAAGGCTACTACGACCTTGTAAACGAGTAAGCTTAGCTATCCGATCCCGAAACACCAAACTATCCATCTCATGAAAACCATCTTACGCCTAACGACCCTATTACTATTGTTTTCATTCAAAAAAACGGTTGCGCAGGTACCTATCTTAAATAGCGAAGTTTCATCTACCAATGTCCTGTTTCTTGATTTTGACGGGCACATTGTAGAAGGTACAAGCTGGAACTACGGTCCGGCCATCGATTGTCAGCCATCCAACCTGAGTACCGATCAAATCATCAGCATTTTTCATCGTGTAGCAGAAGATTACCGCCCATTTACTGTAAACGTTACAACCGATTCAACCAAATACATGGCAGCCCCTGCAAACAGAAGGATGCGTGTTGTTCTTACCACTTCATCTTCCTGGTACGGACAAGCGGGTGGCGTAGCTTATATCAACTCATTTTCATGGGGCGATAACACACCGTGCTTTGTATTTACGGAGTTGCTCGGATATAACACCAAGTATATTGCCGAAGCCACCTCGCATGAACTCGGCCATACACTTGGCCTGCGCCATCAATCGGCGTATGATGCAGTGTGCAACAAAACTTCAGAGTACAATCCAGGACGTGGTACCGGCGAAATTGGCTGGGCGCCGATCATGGGTGTGAGCTACTATAAAAACATGACGCTATGGAATTATGGGGCTAACCCGTATGGCTGCCTTGCCTACCAGGATGATTTATCGATCGTCACCAGCAGCAACAACGGAATCAGTTTCAGAAGCGATGACCATTCTCATAACGCTGCAAGTGCAACACCGATAAATGTTGCCGGCAACTCATTTACCGCAACAGGTATCATCGAACGTCCGAATGATGTTGACGCATTTCGCCTTGCATTAAATAGCCCTTCTCGTTTGCAGGCTGATGCCGTGCCATTTGGCGTAGGCGCTGGAAACACAGGCGCTAACATTGACCTTGAAATTGAACTGCTGGATGAATCGGAAAATGTAATCAGAGTATATAATGCCGAATCAATGCTCAGTACGACAATCGATACGCTGTTGCCGGCAGGAGTTTACTACTTCCGTATACAAGGAAGAGGAAATGTGTATGCCCCTAACTACGCAAGTCTTGGCTCATATGCAATTGCAGCGATGATAACGCCTGGCCATACCTTGCCTGTTCACAAACTGCAGTTGCGTGCAACAGTGGAAAATAAACAGCATAAACTTGACTGGGAGATTGTTGCAGACGAGCAAGTTGTTTCACAAACGTTAGAAATGGCTGTTAATGGAACAAATTTCGGAGCCATCACAAATCTTAATGGTGCCATAAGAAATTACATGCACCAAAGCCAATCAAACCTGACCTACTACCGCGTGGGTGTGACCTTTGACAACGGTAAGAAATATTACTCTAATATCGTAGCACTTAGAAACAACGGCGGCAACGCTAAGCCTTATTTAATCAGCACAATGGTCACCGGAACCCTGCGAATCAGCAGCCCCTCAAACTTTGCGTACACTGTTCTTGACATGTCCGGACGTGCGGTAGCCAAGGGTAACCTGGTACAGGGACTAAATACGCTGACACCAAACTTTTCCACAAGCGGTTTATACATGATTCAGTTTAACAATGGCAAAGAGGTATACGTGGAGAAGTTCAGCAGGCAATAGTTATTAACAAATTGGCAATACAGCCGATTTCGGTTATAAGAGGTTTTTCCGTAACTTGGAAAAACCTCTTTTCATATGAGATGGAGAAAATTTAATGGTTCCCCTGTCGAAACACCGATTTACGAAGCTGTGGAAACTGTCATTAAACGTGAAACCGAAGCAGGCTACCGTTTGAAAGTTTGCATTGGCACCGACAGCCAGGTAAAGGGAAGCGAAACCGAGTTTGCAACTGTCATTGTTTTTTTGCGGGAAGGTCATGGAGGCTTCATGTTTATCCATAACGATAAGACCCGCCAGCAGTACTCTATCAAAGAGAGGATGCTGGTGGAAGTCGCCAAGAGTATAGAGATTGCATACGAACTATGCAATCTTTTTACTTTATACAATGTGGATATGGAAGTTCATGCTGACATCAACACCAATCCGAACTTTAAAAGCAACGATGCGCTGAAAGAAGCAATGGGTTATATCCTCGGGATGGGCTTTGCTTTCAAGGCCAAGCCCGAGGCGTTTGCCAGTAGCAGCTGCGCTAATAAAATGGTGAATTAATCGGCTTTGCCCCGTTGATTTCTCTTTCGCACCAAAGAAAAAACAAGTGCGAAGACGAAAATTGCCAGTACACCAATACGGATATACATCCGCCGGTCTTCTTTTCGCTTTTCTTCTCTCTTTTCAGCTAAAAACTGGTCAAGCGATTGGCCGTGCTGCTCCATGTTTTGCTTCATGCGGAGCCGGTAAAGACTGTCTTCTATTTCCCGATATCTTTTTTGAATAGAATTGGCTTCTGAATCAATTGCCTGACGCAACGAATCAGAACGTTGTGCCAATGATAGATGTGACGAAGTAATAATCAGTAAAAAAAGCAGGTAACGCACCGCTTAGTTGTTGGGATTAGCCTTAGCAGGCGGATTGGTAGCAACCTCGGACAGCGCTTTGGAACTCTCCTTTAACAGCTGGGCAGTTGTGTAAAGTTTCTCCAGCTTCTTGCTATCCCTTTCTGCAAAAGAGAAAATCACTAGGACGAGTACGAATAGCAATACAATAATATTTCTTTCGATCCCTTTTTTGTTCATAACAGTTCCCCTAATCGGCTGCAATATAAAACATAAAATATTATACCATTCCCTTTTTGTGCTTCCAAAAGACTTCATTTTGTTCGGCAATAAAGCGAAGCATTTGTTTGGCACCTAGATGTTTTTCAGCGGATGTCAGAAAGTGCGGCGGGCTTTCCTCCCAGGTCTCTCCTAACTTTTCCAGGAACCGGTTCACGTTTCTTGCTGCTTCTTTTTGCGTGCTTTTATCGGCTTTGGTAAAAGCAATTGCAAAGGGCACTTGCCATTCACCCATCTGGTTAATAAAGTCAAGGTCATTCTGCTGCGGCTCAAGGCGACTATCAACGAGCACAAATACAGTAACGAGGTTCTCCCGCTTTTGGATGTAGTCGCCAATCATTTTTTTCCAGCTTTTACGCTGGCTCTGGGCCACCTTGGCAAAACCGTACCCCGGTAAATCCACCAGGTACCAATTTTTTCTATCGGAACTGGTAACTGTAAAATGGTTGATCATCTGGGTTTTACCAGGGGACGCAGAAGTTTTGGCAACTTCTCTTTTTTTACAAAGCATATTGATCAGGGAAGACTTTCCTACGTTGCTTCGTCCGATAAAAGCATACTCAGGTTTGTCAGGGCTGGGGCATTTATCAACGGAAGGGCTGCTGATCAGGTATTCGGCCTGGATGATTTCCATGGTGCAAAGAAAGGAAAGGTTGGTGGTTTGTGTGTTCCAAAAAAAAGCAGAGTATTGTTCTGAGTGTACAAGTGTGCGACGCAACAGAAGCTGCATAGAGTTCCTTCAGCTGGTTACATAACAAAAAACTCAATCCGTAGTGAATTGAGTTTTCAAAAGAAGTTATTGTACTGCTTTACGCTTTCCTAAATGCCCACTTCAGCATTTCTTTCCAGCTTGGTTTCTTTCCATACATTAAAATACCAGTGCGGTAAATTTTCCCTGCAAACCAGGTTGTGAGCAGGAATCCACCGATCAACAACGCCATTGATAATCCTAACTGCCACCAAGGTACAGTAGACGGAATACCAAACGGAATGCGGCACATCATAATAATGGGAGAACTGAACGGAATGATACTAGCCCAAAATGCTAGGTCGCCGGTTGGGTCAGCAATGACCGGCGCCATTAATGCAATGGAGAAGATCACCAGCATCGTCACAGGGAATGATAAGGACTGCGCTTCCCGCATATCCTCGTTCACTGCGCTACCGATAGCGGCAAACAGGGATGAGTAAAAGAAGAATCCACCTAGCAAATAGAACCCAAAACAGAACAGGATAAAAGGAACGTTGATATTGCTAATGGTCTTTTCCACTTCGCCCATAATGGCTGAAACGGCGTTACCGCTTCCGGAAGCTTTGGTAACATTATAAATCAATACAGCAAAAACGATCCATAATAAAAACTGCGTTAACGCTACCATCCCGATACCGATGATCTTTCCAAGCATCAATTGGAATGGACGGATGGACGATACCATTACTTCGGCAATCCGGTTTGTTTTTTCTTCCATCACTCCCATCATTACCTGTGATCCATAAATGAGCAGGATAAAATAGATCAGGAAACCGGACACATAACCAATGCCGCTGGCAAGACCACTGTCAGCCTTTTCATCAAAAATGTTACGTTCTTGTAAACTGAGTTTGCTCTTTTCTATAGCGGAGCGTTGTTCTTCCGAGATCCCGAGCTTGTTGTAGTTGATATCACTCCAGATAGTGTTTAACTTGTTTCGAACACCATAGATAGAGGTAATCCCGTGATTCTTTTCTGCATTTAAAGTCAAAGTCCGCAGTGTATCTTTTGCTGTAGCAGGAATCACGACATAACCGTCGTAACCCATTTTGGAGAAATGTTTTGTTACGCTGTCCGCCTTTTCAGCAGCAATCAAATCCAGGTAAGAAGAACTATCCTGCATGTTGGCCCGTGCAACCATGCCACGGTCGAATGTGCCGGAAGAATCTACAATAGCAACTTTTAAAACTTTAGAGCTCTTTTTGGTGATGTACGCTGTCCCAAAAATAAACCCGAGGTAAAGCAAGGGAAATAAGATAGTGGAGATGATGAATGTTTTCTTCCGTACCCGGGTCAGGTATTCGCGTTTTATAATGAGTAGTGACTTATTCATAGAAATTCAATTAAGCAGTTACAGTTTGAAATTGACGTGTGGCTGGCGTGCCTTCTACCAGTTCAATGAAAATGTCATTGAGCGATGGCAGAATCTCATTAAAAGAAGTGATTGTCGTTCCTTGATGGAGATAAGTCTCCAGCAATTGGTTTGATTGATAGCCCTCTGCCATCTTTAGAACAACAGCGTTCTCTTCATTTCTCACCACCGAAAACGCCGGGTGCGAAACCGTCGGTGCTTGTCCATCAAAGGCAATGCGGAATAGCCCAGCCTTGTACTTTTGCTTTGCTTCTTTCACCGTACCGTCTAGGATCTTCTGTCCCTTGTTCACAAGGATAATATGGTCGCAGATTTCTTCTACCTGCTCCATGCGGTGTGTACTGAAAATGATGGTAGCGCCGTTCTTGGCCAAGTTGAAGATTTCGTCTTTGATCAGGTTACTGTTCACCGGGTCAAGGCCACTGAACGGCTCATCGAGAATAATAAGTTTGGGGTTGTGTACAACAGTTGTAACAAATTGCAGCTTCTGGCTCATACCTTTTGAAAGGTCTTCCACTTTTTTATCCCACCAGCTTTGCATTTCCAGTTTCACAAACCACTGCTTAATTAGCCTCGTTGCTTCGCTGCTGGAAAGTCCTTTTAGCTGAGCGAGGTAGAGTGCCTGTTCACCAATCTTCATTTTTTTGTACAAGCCTCGTTCCTCAGGCATATAACCAATGCGTTCCACGTCTTTGATGGCATCGAAGGGTTTTCCATCAAACAAAATCTGGCCGCTATCCGGGTAAAAAATGCCGGTAATCATCCGGATCAGGGTCGTTTTACCAGCACCGTTTGGTCCTAACAGTCCAAAAATGCTCCCGGGTGCTACGTCGAATGAAATATCATCAACGGCTTTTTGAGTAGCAAAGTACTTTCTCAGGTTGCGAGCCTCTAATACATTCATGCTGTTCTGTTTTGGCTTGTAAAATTTAAGTGGCTCAAGTTTACACCATTCCCTTTACACCCATTTAAAGTTTTGGACAAACAGGCCGATTCTCGGGCTATAACTGGTGTTTTCAACTAGCCAAGCCACGAAAGATTAATTTGGCCTCCATCGGGGTTCAAAGGTATCTTTGGCCACCTCATTAATAACCCAGAAGATGAAAACGATTAGAAGCATTGTTTTGTTTAGCTTTTTCTTTTCCCTGCCATTTACTTCCCTTGCCTGGGGTGTGCTAGGGCACCGGATTGTGGGAGAAATAGCCAACAGCTATTTAACACCAAAAGCAAAGGCAGCCATTCAAAAAATCCTAGGAACCGAATCCATTGCGATGTCGAGCAATTGGGCGGACTTTATCAAATCCGACACAAGCTTTCGTTACCTGAATTCCTGGCATTACATTAACCTCGATAAGGGCCTGACAGAAGACCAACTTCACCACATATTGGAAAGTGATACCACCACCAACGTACTGACAAAAACAAATTTTTTGATCGGCGAATTGAAAAAGAAAAACCAGTCGGCAGCACAAAAACAATTTTACCTGCGTTTGCTGATTCATTTTATCGGTGACATTCACCAACCCCTGCACGCCGGCCATCGCGAAGATCTGGGAGGCAATCGTGTGAAAGTGAGTTGGTTTAATACACCAACAAACCTGCATGCAGTTTGGGACGAATCGCTGGTAAATTTTCAACAACTCAGTTATACCGAATACACTGCCGCCATCAATCATAGTACGCTGCAGCAAAGAAAAGGCTGGCAAAAGCAGCCGGTAAAAGAATGGGTGGCTGAATCCTACCTGCTGGCTGAAAACGTTTATAACGAAATCAAAGAAGACAACCAGAAACTGAGCTACGACTACAATTTCCGTCACATTGGTACCGTAAACAGCCAGTTGCTGAAGGGCGGTGTACGATTGGCCGGTATTCTTAACCGGATTTTTGGATAAAGGGTTTCTTCAATAGCTTAATCTACTCATGTTTCCTCTGTTTCTTTTTCAGACCTTCGCGGAATGAAAAACAAGAGAAGTCTTTTTGTGCTGTTGGTCCTTGGCACGCTTACCGTAGTTTGTGGCAGTTGGGGCTTTTTAATGCACCGTACCATCACGCAGTTATCGGTTTACCAGCTACCGGCAGAAATGCGGCCCCTTTTCCACCAGAATATGGATTACCTGGTGAAGCAATCCATTCGGCCGGATCAACGCCGCAACACCGATAAGACGGAAGACACAAAACACTTCATTGATCTTGAAGCGTATGGCAATAACGCTGCAACGGAAATGCCCACAAACTGGGAGGCGGCCATTGACCGCTACACAAAAGACACTTTATTGAAATATGGTTATGCGCCTTACTGGATTGTTGAAATGCAAAAGCGCCTTACTAACGCATTTCGTGCAGGCAACCGCGACAGCATTTTGTTTTATGCTACCGATATGGCGCACTATATTGAAGATGTCCACGTGCCGCTTCACACAACATTGAATTACGATGGCCAGCTAACAAATCAAAAAGGCTTACACTCGCTTTGGGAAAGTATGGTCCCAGAGCTGACGTTAGAAGAGTTCAACCTGAAATCAGCAAAGAAAGCTTCTTACCTGAAAAGCCCTGAGAAAGCGATTTGGAAAACAGTTCGTCACTCGTTTTCACTGGTACCGAAAGTGCTGGAAACGGAACGACAAGTGAGCAAACAGTTCACAGACTCTACCAAATACCGTTACCAGCAACGCAACGGAAGAGAGAGCCGCTCTTACACCCGTGATTTTGCCCTTGCTTATGGCAAAGCACTATCGCCAATGGTAAACGACCAGGCAAAGCGTGCCACCAACCAAGTTGCCGATTTTTGGTACACAGCATGGGTAGATGCCGGCAAGCCTGATCTGCAAAAATTATTGACGAAGAAATGGACGGAAACGGATGAGCAAAAGCTGCAGGACGAAATCAAAGCTTACCGCAAAAATGAGTTGCTGAAAAACGGCTGGTTGCTTTCGAAGAAAGATGCAGGAAAAGATGGAGGGGATTAAGAGTGGCTGACTTACGTAACTTGAGTCTTAAGTGGGGACAACGTCGTTTATCATGAATAGGGCTTTGACCAAGTCCCTGACGTTTGGTACTGGGACTGAAGCCTGATTTCACTATTAACTTTATAATCTCCAGCCTAAAGGCTAGAGTTATTTTTTACTGATGTCTGAAAGGTATCTTATTGCTTTAGGGAAGACTAGCCAGCCTTCATTGCGATTGCATTTGCCACTCGTTCTCCATCCATAGCTGCACTGACTATTCCACCAGCATAGCCGGCGCCTTCGGCGCAAGGATATAAGTTTTTAATCTGCGGATGCTGCAGGCTTTCATTACGTGGTATGCGAACTGGTGAAGAAGTCCGTGACTCTGTTGCAACAACTACTGCTTCGTTGGTGAAGTAACCACGCATGCGTTTGCCCCATTCCTTAAAGGCGCCTTGCAGCGATTGCTGTATGAATGATGGCAACACTTCTTTCAACGATACAGAATGAATACCCGGCAGGTAACTGCAATCAGGAAGTGAAGATGATATTTTGTTCCTGGTGAAATCCTCCATGCGCTGTGCAGGCGCCACCAGTTTACCACCGCCAGCAGCAAACGCTTTCTGCTCAACGGATTGCTGAAAATGCAATCCTGCTAAAGGTCCATGCTTTTGAAAAGCGCCAATGTTTGTTTCATCTACAGTAACTACGATGCCGCTGTTTGCATAAGGATTGTTTCGTTTAGAAGGCGACCAGCCATTGACTACCAACTCTCCTTCTGCCGTAGCAGCTGGCGCAATGATTCCACCGGGACACATGCAAAACGAAAACACGCCTTTTCCATTCACTTGCTCTACTAATGAGTAAGATGCCGGGGGTAAGTGTTCATCTCTTGTGGGGCAATGGTATTGAATGGAATCGATCACCGATTGCGGGTGTTCAATTCTTACACCAAGTGCAAAAGGTTTGAAGTGTATCTCGATCCCTTTTTGATGAAGTAATTCAAAAATATCCCTCGCCGAGTGACCCGTTGCTAAGATGACAGCTTCGGCATTTAGTTCCACGGAGCCATTAACGATTACGCCTTTGGCTTCGCCATCCTTGACAATAAAATCAGTGACCTTGTGTTCAAACAAAACTTCACCGCCGCATTCAATAATCTTTTCGCGGATGGCAGTAATGATGTGGGGAAGTTTATTGGTACCAATGTGTGGATGGGCTTCGTACGTTATCCGTTCGTCGGCGCCGAAATACACCAATGTACCTAACACCTTCGCGACATCGCCGCGCTTGGTACTGCGGGTGTAGAGCTTGCCATCGCTGTAAGTTCCTGCGCCGCCTTCACCAAAACAGTAATTGCTTTCGGCGTTCACAACTCCTTCTTTGTTGATGGCAGCAAGATCTCTGCGTCGTGCCCGAACATCTTTTCCTCTTTCCAAAACAATTGGCTTAATGCCCAATTCAATCAACCGAAGGGCAGCAAACAAACCTGCCGGCCCTGCGCCTACCACAATTACCTTGCGATCTGCATTGTGCACATCCTTTAGTTGCACGGCGGCAGCGGGTTGCTCAACAAAGGGTTCATCAATAAAAACGTTTAGGGTTAGCTGCACCCAAACTTGTTTACGGCTGCGTGCATCAATGGATTTTTTCAAAACCGTATGCCCGGTGACCTGTGATGACTTCACAGAGCAAGCTTGTGCAGCTATCTGTGTAAGCTTATTATAATCGGCTGCTTCAGATGGCAGCACTTTAAGGGTTATTTTCTTTTGCATGGTGTCAGGTTTTTATCCTGAAAAATTGGTGCTGAAGTTTATGCTTGCTATTCGCTGAGTTCTAACCAACGCATTTCCTTTTCATCAATCGTTTCATTGATTTGGTTAATACGTTCTGATATTTTCTGTAGCTTTTCAAAAGGTAACGTAGGATCAGCAAGTTGATCAGTCAATTCAGCCCTTTCCTTTTCCAACAGTGCTATAGCCTTGCCTAATGTTTCCAGTTCCTGCTGTTCTTTAAAACTTAATTTCTTTTTTGGCGGCTCTGCCTTAGGCACTTCTTGCTTGGCTTCTTCTTTCTTTGTTTCAACCACTTTCTTTTCTGCCGGTAATGCTTCCTGCACTTTTTGCCACTCGCGGTACTGCGAATAGTTCCCTGGAAAATCCCTGATCTCACCGGCTCCCTCAAAAACGAAAAGGTGATCAACCAGACGATCCATGAAATAACGGTCGTGGCTAACGATCAATAAACAACCCGGGAAGTCAAGCAGGAAACCTTCCAATACAGAAAGTGTTGGCAAATCCAAGTCATTCGTCGGTTCATCAAGGATTAAGAAATTAGGGTTTCGGAAGAGAATGGTCAGCAAATGCAGACGGCGCTTCTCTCCTCCGCTAAGACGGCTGATATAAGTATACTGTTGTTCAGGAGGGAAAAGAAACAGTTCCAAAAATTGCGAAGCGCTCATAGAAGAGCCATCAGCCAGCGGGAAATTTTCAGCAATATTTTTTACGTATTCAATCACTCGCATGTCTTCCTTAACCTGCAGACCTGTTTGCGAGTAGTTCCCAAAAACAACCGTATCACCGACGTTTATTTTTCCGCTATCTGCTGCTTCAATTCCTTGGAGAATATTAATGAACGTTGATTTTCCTGCACCGTTTTTTCCAACAATTCCTAACCGTTCTCCTCTTTTAAAAGCATAATCAAAACCTTTGAGGATGACTTTCTCTCCAAAGCTTTTGTACACTTTTTTCATCTCGACGATCTTTCCACCCAGGCGGCTCATCTTGCTTTGAAGCTGTACCTGCTGGTCAACGATCTGCTGCTTTGCTCTTTTCTCGATTTCGTAAAAATTATCCTGGCGGCTTTTTGATTTGGTTGTTCTTGCTTTGGGCTGCTTTCGCATCCACTCCAATTCTTTGCGGTACTGGTTTCTTGCTTTGCCGATGGAGGCTGCTTCGCTTTCTTCACGAGCTGCTTTCTTTTCCAAAAAGTTTTGGTAATCGCCGCGGTGGACATACAGATTTTCATCCATCTCCCAGATCTCGGTGCACACATTGTCGAGAAAATAACGATCGTGGGTTACAAGTAGCAGCGTTACGTTTTCTTTGTTGAGATAATGCTCCAGCCACTCTACCATTTCCACATCCAAATGGTTGGTCGGCTCATCCATGATTAGGAGAACATGCTTGTGTTCAAAGCCAATATCGATCAGCGTTCGGGCCAATGCAATGCGTTTGCGCTGGCCGCCACTTAGCGTATTTACTGGCTGATGGAAATTTTGAACCTTTAGCTTGCTGAGGATCTGGTGCACCTTGGCGTCAAAATCCCAGGCACCCATTTCGTCCATCTTTATCATCGCATCACTAAACCGCTGATGATATTCTGGTGTGTCCTCCTCGTTGTTGACAAGTGCCTCGTATTCTTTAATCGTGTTCAATACCGGGTGGCCGGAATGAAAAATGTTATCCAGCGTAGTAGCTGTTTCATTCAACTGTGGCTCCTGCTCAAAAAAAGCTACGTCCACGTCTTTGCTGATCCAAACCTTGCCGGTTTCAGCCGTTTCTTTACCTGCAATAATTTTCAGCAGGGTTGATTTGCCGGAGCCGTTCCTGGCAACCAGCGCAATTTTATCGCCTTCGGAAATATGAAAGGAAATGTTCTGAAAAAGAGGTTTAACACCGTAAGATTTACTCAGGTTCTCTGCCGACACGTAATGCATGGCGCAAAGGTAGCCCGTCTGTATGAACCGGGATTTATTGGAGGTAAATGATTAACAAGAAATGAAAAGAGTCGCTCATTTCTGAACGACTCTTAACTTATTAATTCTATTCTTATTTCTTCCTAACCTACCCAAATCATGGCTCAAGGTAGTTTACTCTCCCCACACTTCATCTTCACCCTTCAGCCATTTCTTCACCAAATCCGTTGTAATTGATTTTGGTCTTTCCAGCGGGAAGCCCAGCACTCTGTCCCAGCAAAGGCTGGCCAGAACACCCAGTGAACGGCTCACAGCAAACAATACCGTATAGAATTCATATTCCACCATACCGTAATGAACCAACAATGCACCACTGTGTGCATCCACGTTCGGCCATGGGTTTTTGATTTTTCCAAGCGACTGAAGAATCGGCGGAACGGTTTCATAAATGTTCCACACTGTTTGCACCAGTGGATCGTCCGGCATATGCTTTTTACCAAACTCCATCTGTGCAGTAAAGCGTGGGTCAGTCTTACGCAATACAGCGTGACCGTAACCCGGAACCACTTTGCCGCTTTCCAACGTTTTCTTTACGTAGTCGGCAATCTGTTCACTTGTTGGTGCATCGGTTTTTAACTCCTCACGCATTTCATAAATCCATTTGATCACTTCCTGGTTTGCCAACCCGTGCAAAGGACCCGCCAAACCATTCATACCAGCTGCATAGCTCAGGTATGGATCGCTCAGTGCTGAACCAACCAGGTGCGTTGTGTGAGCAGATACGTTTCCACCTTCGTGGTCGGCGTGGATCACCATGTACAAACGCATCAGTTCCTTGAAGCTTTCATCTTCATAACCCATCATGTGGGCGAAGTTTCCAGCCCAGTCAAGAAGACCATTTGGCTGAATGTGGTCGCCGTTTTTGTATTTACGACGGTAGATATATGCTGCAATGCGTGGCAGACGAGCAATCAGGTCCATGCTGTCATCGAACACCGCATCCCAATAATCTTTTTTGCTCATGCCAGCGGCGTAGCGCTTGGCAAACTGGCTTTCTGTCTGAAGCGCCATCACACCTACCACAAATTGCGTCATTGGGTGTGTATGTACCGGCAAAGCCTCAATCGTAGCAAACACATGATTCGGCACATGGCTTCTTCGCTGCCATACGCCGGTTAAATGTTCAACATCAGCCTCGGTTGGCAAATCGCCAATCAGCATTAAATAAAACAAGGCTTCAGGCAATGGTTCTGATCCACCTTCCGCTTTCGGAAGCTTTTCACGTAACTCAGGAATGGTAAAGCCACGGAAACGGATCCCTTCCTGCGCATCCAGCAAAGAAGTTTCCGTTACAAGACCAGTAATGCCACGCATACCTTGGTAAACCTGCGCCAGCTGCACCTCACCAATCACTTTTGTTCCGTGTTCTTTCAGAAGATCTTTGATTTCGGCTGCCACTGCATCGCCTTTTTCTTTGAACCTGTCTTTAATAATGCCCATTGAATTTTGGTTTTATGTTGAGAAGGACTTTTTAAGCGTCGTAAAGATAAGCAGGGTTTATCGTTTGTAGGCAGTGGTTTGTGGTTGTTTCAAGTGGGAGTTGGGCATTTTATAGCGAAGAGGAATACATATGGAAGTTTTTCTTTTTGTAACCGGCGTTAGGAGTACTATTGAGCTTTTGTTGCGTCGCACACTTGTACGGTTGGGAATGCTATTGAGCAGAGAGGAAGGAACCACCCTGGTTTCTTCAACCATAATCTCATGTAAGACTGCCCTCCCGAGGGGATGGTCGTTTTGCAACGGCCCTTTTGTTTCGCTAAACTCTTTTCTTCTTCAACCCCAAAAAGCTCCTCCTAAAGAACACATCCCCTCCTTGGAGGGGATCAACTAACGTTTGGTTGTGCTGTAAGAAATCATGGGTGGGTCTACGATGGAAGTATCACAACAAACACAAAGACTCTGTACCCTTTGTGCTCCTTAAAAAAGCTGAGTAAAATTCCCAACTGCGCAAGAATGCAACCCTTCAACTATGCCTAGCACAGACTCAACAAGCGCAGGAACTATCAAAAACGCTTCCAATTACATTAAACAAAAAATGTTGGCATCGCTGCCAACATTTACCAAAACCAGCACCAAAAATGGTTGCTATCTGCCTCGCACAAATTGAATATCATCCTGTGTTTCCACAGAAACAGCGCCCTTGCTTTTTACGTTAATTTTTGCTTCAGATGCCAAGTAGATTTTGATCTTTTGATTTGACAGAACATCGGAAGAGGTTAAGTTTCCGGTGCCGTTCAAGAATACTTTTGAAAGATGTCCGGCGGGAACGTAAACGGTAACATTTGATCCACCGTAGCTCTTGCGTGCCGACAGAGTTAACTGGCCGTCAACGATGGTTGCCAATACGGCTTTCGGATCGCCTTCAACTGAAAGATAATCAGCTTTGCTGTCAGTTAATATCACTGTGATATCATCTTCTACTACCAGCGTAGTAGTTGTTTCTGTCAGGTGAATTTTCTTGTCTTGTGGCGCTGTTTTTTGCGCAAATGCTGAAAGGCCGATTGAGCTCAATAATAAGCAGAGAAATAAAAATTTTGGTTTCATTTGTTGTAGGTTTAGAACACAAAGATGGCGTTCTAAAAACCCATTGACAATCGCATAAAGAGGTATGTTTTGCAAGGAAATCCAGCAAAAAACATCAATCCATCACATAAGTATGTAGTGAGGTTAGCCGGGAAGATGATAAGCGGTAAAAAAGCAGTATAAAATGCAATACATTACTATTATGACGTACGATTAAAGTTTCCCAAGAATCATTTTAGTTTAAACGCATTTGTGCTCTACCGGCTTTCATTATGGACATCTAATAACAAAAAAAATGTTCTAAAGAGATGACAACCGCACCTTTTAGAACAGCCTTTCCGGATCAAAAAGATTATCGCTTTTTCTTTCCAATTTGGAAAGCCCGTGAAATATTAAAGCCAAACTGGATGTCGCCTTTCGCCCAGTCGTTGGTAGTTTCGGTTAAGAACACCCGTTCGTTCATACCTACCGCATTGGTGAAATGCAATTGAAATACGTGCCCACCGGTTTCTATATCAAACCCGAGGGAGAGTGGGTTGTGCAAATCACGGGCTTCGTTTTGATTTACTACATAATAATAGTCGACGTTCATCGATATCCGCTTCGAAAGCTTCACACGACCGCCAACGCCTGCTGCGTAGATATCATTAGGATCTTCTTTTGTCTCAACCAGGTTGCGATGAAGAAAAGTCGGCATTAATTGCAACGTGATATTCTCGCTGAACTTACGGCCTATGATCGCCTGGCCATAATACCCCATGCGGGAAGAGAAATAATTTTCTCTATTCGGATCGCTCCACGATGCGCCGATCAGCGTTGTCCCTGCCACAGCCACCAATGAAACCGGCAGCGATCCAGGTCCTGTTGCCTGTTGGATAGCACGCCATTTCACAAAACCGTCCAACTCTTTTTTAAACGAACCCCGACCAATACCCACGGTCAGGTTATTCGAAATACCGTAGTCCAAACCGAGCCGAATGGTTGCCTGGTCAAGCCCGAAAAATTCAGATATCCCTTGGTTTACATTTCCAAAGCGGTGGAGGATACGGAAGTCAAGAACACCGGGACGCAGCATTTCCATGCTGTGCGACATAATAACTCTTGATGATTTAAAGGCGTTGAAAACATATTCTTTCTGGGGCTTGTCATCACCAAGTCCCTTCAGCAGGTCTTCTTCTTGAGCAAAGCTTGTCGTGGCCGCGACAAACAAGCTGGCCACGACAAGTAAAAAGGTTGGTTTTAGCATTGTAACTGGTTTAATTCTTTAGCGGCTCGAGCTTGGTATCGACTGTGATTTTGATGTTGTTAGAAATCTTGTCTTTTACCACCGATGGAATAGAAATGTTGTAGTCGGAAAGCTGGATGTTAAAGGTTGATGTCGCATCAATTTTTCCTCCGTTTACCTTAATCGTGCCGGGAGCTTCCACATCTTTTGTTACACCATGAAGGGTGAGTTTACCTTTCACGTTCACATTGTATGTACCGTCTTTTGCATAGTTCACCGCCGAATTATTGACCACATTGCCTTTGAATTCAGCTTTCGGGTATTTGCTGCTTTCTACGTAGTTCTCGTTAAAGTGCTCCTGCATCAGTGCTTTCTCAAATTCAAACCCTTTCATCTGCAAACTGAATTGCATGGCGCCAGTTTTTGTATCCAGAACAGCGGTAACTGTTTTGTTCTTTGCCTCGATATCTTCCAACGGAGCTTTTGATGTGAACTCAATCTTTCCCGTTTTTGTAAAGTATCTATCCTGGGCATCAGCGGTGGTTGCTACGAGTACGAGTGCGGCAAGGGCTATCAGATTTTTTTTGAACATGGTGTTTTAGATTTTGTATTGAGGTACTATTTATTGTTTTGTGATAACACCGGCATAGTCGATGTTAACTGTGGTTCCGGCCAGGCTTGAAAGCAAATCATCGCTGTCGCCAGACTGCTTGCTATAACCAGAAAGTTTTCCCTGCAAGGTTGCTGTTTGGCCAACCGCCACTTTTGAAAGACCACTTACATTCCGATCATCAAGACCCACTACGACATCCGATGGATTTCCTTCTTCTCCCAACACCACTGCAGAAGAGTCTTTGCTTTTTACAACACCGCTGACTCTTACAATCTTATCCAAAAACCGTTTGCTGGCACTGGCAGTATCGGCATCAAAGGCTTGCACTAACTCTGTTGCTGTGATGGTTACGTCTGGCTTTTCATCGGCATAATTGGCCACTTTCTTTGAATACATCCGGTAGCCAATAATTGCTGCCACAACAATAAGCACAACAACTGCAAGTATGATCTTTCGTTTCATAAATTAAAATTAAAGCTGGGCTCAGTTGTTAGGTGCACCGGCATCGATCCAGGCTTTTATACGTTTGATATCGCAGCTGTTGATTTTACCCCCACCCTGCGGCATCGGAATAAAACCTGGTTCATGGTTAATGGCGCCGTATAATCTCCCAGCCGAAACTGCGGCTTTTACGCCATTGTAATTTGAAAGATTGAATCCTCCTGCCGGCGCTGTATTACTATGACACCCGGTACACCCGTTCGATGTAAGAATATTGCTAACGGTGCTCGAATATTTCACCGCAGCGGGATCGACAGAACAGTTGTATAATTCTTCTTCGATGTCATAATAACACCCGCTTGCAGCAGCCAGTGTAAACAGAAGAAAAAGGAGTTTTGTTTTCATAGTTTAATTATTTGGCGCACCGGCATCCATCCATTTCCGGAATTGTTTAATCTCACAATCAGATAGCTTGGCACCGCCTTTTGGCATAGGTGAAAAGCCTGCAAAATGATTGATCGATCCCCACAACCGGCCGTCATCCACTTTTGCTTTTACACCAGCGTATGTAGTGAAGCTAATGCCTCCCTGTGGCGGTGTCCCGCTATGGCAGCCTACGCATTTTGAGGTAATGATGCTGGAAATGGTCGTGCTGAATTTTACACTGCTGGTATCGCAGGCGGATGCCACACAGGAATTGTTTTTCGCCCCTTGCATAATCCATTTAAAGACGATGTCCTTTTGTGCCTGGCTTAATGGATTGCGTGGCGGAGGCGGCATTCGTTCGGAGGGATCGGTCTCAGTTATTTTTTCCCACACTTCACTGTCGTTTGGATTAAATGCTTTGACCTTCCCGGTGGTTATGATGCTATTGTAGTCGGTCAGTTGCACACCATCACGCCGGGTGATGGCATCATGACAGCCGCTCAAGGCACAATTTGAAATAAAGATCGGCAACACTTGTTGCTGAAAATAGGCCGTATCGGGACTACACGTCGCGGCGGAACCACTGCCTGTACCACCTGAATTGCCGGTGTTACCGGAGCCGGTGGTTGTATCCAAAGGCTCATGCTTACAGGAGTAAGTAAAGGCAATAATCCCTGCACAGAACAGGAAAATGAACGAAAATTTTTTCAATGCTGAGCGATTTACAACTATGAGTCAATCTACCACACAGAAACGTAACCGATTTGATTCCAGATTTTTTTGATCGCTTATTTTACATTGGAACCATTGGCAGCCACCGAATCCGGATTCACTAGGATTAGCTTCCCGCCCGGTTCTTCGGCTGTCAGAATCATTCCTTGGCTTTCTATGCCCCGCATTTTTCGTGGCGCAAGGTTAGCTACCACAATGACTTGTTTATTCACTAATTCCTCTGGGGTAAAATGTTGTGCAATGCCTGATACGATGGTTCTTTTTTCAAAACCAAGATCCACTTCCAGCTTCAACAGCTTATCGGCCTTCTGTACTTTTTCTGCCGAGAGAATGGTACCGATACGTAGATCAAGCTTGTCGAAATCATCGTAAACAATTTCAGATTTTAGATTAGCGATTGGAGATTGGTTACCTGCTTCATTTGTTTGCTCATTGGTGGTAGCCGGCGACTGATTGTTAGCTGCTTTTTCTTGTTCCATTTTTGATTTTTCTAACCCTGCTTTTAATTTTTCAATCTGGTACTGCACCTCAGCGTCTTCAATTTTTCGCATCAGCAGTTCTGGGGCACGAAGAGAATATCCGACGCTTAGCAAATTAGTTTTGCCAGCATTCTCCCACTCCAGCATGCGGTCAACAACTTTCATCATGTAACACATCTTCCGGGAAGTGTTCGGCATAAATGGATTGATAAGAATTGCCAGGTTCGCACAGATTTGTAAGCAAATATGCAGACAGTTATCAATAAGCACCTGTGCTTCAGGTTTTATAGCCCCGCTGTCATCAACCTGCTTGGCTTTAATCCACGGCTCTTTTTTCTGCATGTATTTATTGGCCATGTCGGAAAGCATAATGACTTCAAATAATGCGTCGCGGAATTTATAGGCTTCCAGCAACTCCTCCACTTTTTGAACAACAACGGTGATCTGTTCAAGCATTTGCTGGTCATCTTCGTTCTTCTGTTCGTTATGAAAACGCGGTACTTTTCCACCGCACAACTTGTGCATTAAAACAAATGTGCGGTTCACGAAGTTGCCAAACTTATTGGCGAACTCTCCATTAACTGCATCCTGGAAACCTTTCCAGGTAAATTCACTATCCTTTGTTTCGGGCAGAATGGTGGTGAGGTAATACCGAAGTGCATCGGCCATTTGTGGACCACCGTTTTCTTTTTTTACAAAATCATCGATATAATCCTGCATTTCCAGCTTCCAATTCCTGCTGGTGCTCATCTTATCTCCTTCCAGGTTCATGAACTCGTTGGCAGGCACATTTTCCGGAACGATATATCCGTGCAGGTGCAGCATCACCGGGAAGATGATGCAATGAAAAACGATATTGTCTTTACCGATAAAGTGAACAAGTTTGGTTTCTTTGTCTAACCAATAAGGTTCCCATTCCTTGCCGGTATTTAAAGCCCACTGTTTTGTGGCCGATATATAACCGATCGGTGCGTCGAACCATACATAAAGCACCTTGCCTTCTGCATCTTCCAATGGAACTTTTACACCCCAATCTAAATCTCTGGTTACGGCTCTTGGCTGCAGGCCCGCGTCAATCCAGCTTTTGCATTGCCCGAGCACATTCGCTTTCCAATCATTTTGATGTTGGTTTAAAATCCAGTTACGCAACCAGGCTTCATGTTTGTTGAGTGGGAGGTACCAGTGGGTTGTTGCCCGTTTTACCGGCGGGTTACCACTTAATGTGCTTACCGGGTTTATGAGTTCATCAGGACTAAGCGATGTTCCGCACTTTTCGCACTGGTCACCAAACGCTCCTTCAAACCCGCAATTGGGACAAGTGCCTTTAATATATCGGTCAGCCAAAAAGGTTTGCGCTTCTTCATCAAAGTATTGTTCGGTTTCTTTTGTCTCCAGTTCTCCTCTTTCATTCAGGTAAGTAAAAAACTCCTTCGCCGTTTCATGATGAATCGGATTAGAAGTGCGATCATACACATCAAAGGCAATCGACAGGTCATCGAAGTTTTGCTTCATGATGACATGGTATTTATCAATGATGGCCTGTGGCGTTGTTCCCTCTTTCATCGCTTGTATAGGAATGGCGGTTCCGTGCTCGTCGCTTCCGCACACAAACACCACATCACGTTTCTGTGCTTTTAGGTAGCGTACGTAAATATCGGCAGGTAGATAGGCACCGGCCAGGTGGCCGATATGCTTTTGTCCGTTAGCGTAAGGTAAAGCTGCTGTAACTAAATATCTTTTTGGCGTCATGTGAACATTCTGATTACCGATTCCTGATTGCTCTCATGGCAATACAAGCTTTATTAAAGCAAGCTGCATCCACACCGAAGAACCAATCCGCGAAATCCTTTATGAATTCTTGTTAATCTGCGCTCAAAAATACCGCAAACAGATTAACCTGTTTTGAATTGGTGTTACTTGCCCTATTTTGTGAACCAATTCAGCAGTATGAAAATTCCACCCTACCTAAAAAAAGGCGACACAATTGGTATCGTAGCACCTGCGGGTTTTATGGCCATCGAAAAAATGCAGGCTTGTATAGAAACACTTGACCACTGGGGCTACAATGTGGTGATGGGCAGTACCACCCATAGCCAATCGAACAATTATTTTTCAGGTACTGATGAAGAACGGTTGAATGACCTTCAGCAAATGATGGATGATAAAGCCGTTAAAGCTATTCTTTGCGCAAGAGGCGGGTATGGGATGAGCCGCATTATTGATGATTTGAGTTTTAAAAAATTCAAGAAAAATCCTAAGTGGATCGTCGGCTATAGCGATATCACTGTTCTTCATTCACATCTTTATTCAAATTATAACATTGCATCGCTGCATGCGCCAATGGCTGCAGCATTTAATGATGGCGAAGCTGAAAATCCATACATCCAATCCATTAAAAAAGCATTGGAAGGAGAACCCGCTGCTTATGAAGCTGAATCACACGAGTTCAATAAAGCCGGTACGGCAGAAGGTGAACTGGTTGGTGGCAACCTGAGTTTACTGGTGCATTTGATTGGTACAGATTCTGACATCAAAACAAAAAACCGGATTCTTTTCCTGGAGGATATCGGCGAGTATCTCTACAGCATTGATCGCATGTTTGTACAGCTTAAACGTAGCGGAAAATTAGATCGGTTAGCGGGCCTCATAGTAGGTAAGTTTTCCGACACAAAAGATACAGAACGTCCTTATGGAAAGAATGTCTACGAGATTATTCATGACCACGTGAAAGAATACGATTACCCCATGTGTTTCAACTTCCCGGTGAGCCATGAAAAAGAGAATTATGCCTTGAAAGTTGGTGCCGAATACGAGCTGGAAGTGGGCGGCGACAAGGTCACCCTTAATGAGATTCACAGCCGGCTGGTTGACCAGGATGACGAGGAGGATTCATAATTATTTAATATGCGGTTTCTACCCTTCAATTTACTTTTGAAAAAGTTTTTTGAATGAAAGTAAAAACCCACGAAACATTATGGAAAAAGATCCAGCAGTTTGAGCTGGACGACGCTGAGGCCAGGGTAAAATTCTCCGGCAAACTGGCTTCGGAAAACAATTGGCCGGCGGACTATACAAGCCATGCCATTAACGAGTACAAAAAGTTCATTTTCCTCTGTTGCATCTCACCTACCGGCGCTTCGCCTTCGCCACCAGTTGATAAGGTTTGGCATTTGCACCTAACTTACACGCAGAACTACTGGAAAGCATTTTGCCAGCAAACACTCGGAAAAGAAATTCATCATCATCCATCAAAAGGAGGAGATTCAGAAAGAGAACGGCACCGGGAATGGTACCAAAATACACTGGAGCTTTACCGGGACGTTTTTGAAGAAAGCCCACCCTCAGACATCTGGCCCCCACAGCAGCAAAGCAAAGTTCAATACCCACCAGATGAACTCCCACCACTGAACTACTTCGCTGCCTATCGAAAACACCTTTACATTCTGCTCACTCCTTTTCTTCTCCCTCTCTTTTTTACAAAACTTCATCCCTTTCACTTGACCGGCCCGCAATTTATCTGGTTCTACGGAAGCTTGCTGATTGCAACCGTTGTCTTCTTACTAAAGGTCAGGCAGGAAAAAAAGCAAATGCTGGAACAGTTACTTGATGAGACGCCGATTCAAACATCAAACTGGTATGCAATTGCACGTTTTGTTTATGGAAAGCACAGGGCTATACAAGCCGCAATCGTTGACCTGGTAGCAAAAGGTGTATTAGTTGCAGAAGGAAATGACCGGTTCAGCTTTTATCCTGGAAAGCTTGATTACGAAACACGGTCAACAAACCCGCTAGCGTCCAATCTTCATCATCATCACTCGCCAGACCAATTCCTCCGAATGAACGATGTGCCTGACTTTTATGATGAAGACCTGACCTACGACGCCGGCCTTGCTGCTCTTTACTATCGCACTAACCGAAAGGATGTTGCAGCGTTTGCAATCATCATCCTGGTGATTCTGCTAGGCTTTCTTCGAATGAAGCAAGGAGACGTAAATGGCTATTCTACAACCTACCTGAGTTACATGGTTATCATTGGCGCTTTTTTTCTCATCATATTTGCAGCTTCCGTTTCTACCAGCGGCTTATTTCATGACGCATTCGCCCAGCGTTATCAACCAAAATATGTTTCCGGTACCGGGCCCGATTCGCTCGTTCCAAAATTCGTCTTGCTAGGATTAACAGCACTAACAGGAACCTATGCATTCGCCTCCCTTGAAAACATGTTTCGAAACCATCGCCCCGATGATGGCGGCGGCAGTATAAGTAGTGGCTGCGGAAGCTCAGGTTGTGGCAGCAGCTGCGGTGGCGGATGTGGCGGTTGTGGTGGAGGTGATTAAATCAGTCAAGAAAGCCACTTCGCTTTCGTTGTAAAGCATAAAAAAAGCCGTTCCTGCTCGAACGACTTTTGTGTTTTATAAAACTTGTATTAGTATAACCGGCTAAAATAAGATCTCAACCTGCCTGACAAATCATTCTGAATCTGCCGGTACAACTCATTCATAATTTCCTCTTCCCTTGGTACATTATTCTGGTTGTTCGGTTTGTTCACTAACGCTTTATCATTATCGCTTAGCGCTCTTTCATCACCGGTATAAGTGGTAAACTCTGTCTGCCAGCGATGCTGACCGGTAAATCGATCCGTCCACAAGGTTCTGCCCTTGGTATCTCTGAACGACAGGTAAAATTCGCCTTCGGACAAAAGTGTACGCTTAGTGGTCGTGATCACAGCCCGCACTGTTCCGTATTGTTTAGTTACTGAATCTGCCTTATGAACAATTTCTTTCACCACTACTTCTTTGGTTACTTCCCTGCGGTTCTGTTGATCATTTGGCTGTCCAATACGAATGCGGCCAAGATTCATCTCCAATATTTGGTCGGGCTCTAGGTTTTTGTTATCTAAATCCCACTCGGAAAAGAAGCGAACAAAATCGTTGCTCATGTTATAGGACAAGGTCCGCATCACTTCATTCTGAAACTGCTGCAGCTGGTAATTGCTGGCATAACTATATCCACCATAATTACGGATAGGCACAACGAGGATTTTAGTTAAGGCAGCATTGTAGGCATCATCTCTTTTTGCACGAATGGCAAGGTTATCGCGGAAGCGTAGCGCTGATCGATATTCATTATATGCGTTACGAAAGGCAGCCTTTGTATTCTGGCTCATCCAGCGCTCTGCATTCTCCAAATGCACATCGGCAGCTTTATCACGGTAGGTTTGAATATACTCCGTGTAGTTGCGAGGGCTGACAGCATTTGACGCAACAGGCGATTGCTGGATGGTGGTGTACAAATCCTGCAGCCTGTTGTATTCACGGAGAATGGCTTCATACCTGTTTTCGTTAGTGCTGCCTGACAGAGCCCGGATGTTCTCTTCGTGCTGGTTAACGGCGTAGGTATAAGCACTCTTTACCAGGTCTTTTGTTTCGGCATCATATGGATCTTTCTGAAGCTTCTTTACGCCAAGTTCAATGGCATCGGCATAGTCACCTTTATTATATGCCTTGGAGGCCGATTTACAACTATACAAAAAAGCAGCTGCACTAATCAGGAGTAGGTAAAATTTAGTCATGGTATAGGTTTTTCTAGTGGAAAGCAAAATACAACCCAAAGGTTACAAGCAAAATGTTATTTGATGAGTTGTTAACAGCCCAATTGATGAAAAGGGCGGATGAACCGGGCCTCTCAATCCGGCAACCGCCAAAAATATAAATTGGATAACGTCCGCCTATTCGCCGATGCGTTTCAGCTTCAGATTTGTTACCGGGGCAACAATGAGCGGAAACTTTTCAATAACAACCGTACTCGCATCCAATCCAAAACCTCTCTCTTCAGAAAGAGAAATTTCCTTCAGCCAAAAATGGAACTTCATAATGAGCCGCTCAAGGATCGGCAGGTCATTATCCTGGCTCAGGTATTTTTCCATCACTACAAACGAGAAGTCGCCGGTAACCTTTCCTCTCTCCAGGCTTTCGTAACGGCTAATGATATTCACTTCTTTGTTAGCCACCAGGTCTTCTACCACTTTACGGAACAAGAGGTTTATCCGCGGTTCTACTCGGAAACCTAAACGGAAATCAATGCGGATAATATCATTCGGGATGATGTGCTCCACCTTGTACTCCATGGTGTAGGGTTCATCCAACGTATCTACATGTACAAACCAGTAGATATCGGCACGTTTTGGTTTACGGTTTAAGATGGAGTAAATGATCTTATGCTCAATCTCCTTTGGGTTATCGGCGCTGGTAAGATAAACCAGGTGCGTAGAATATTTGGGCACTGAGCGGTCGTTGCTGAGCTCCTGGATTTTAGGAATGTAATGTTCCAGCCTAACAAATTCCACGTAACGGTTTTTGATCTTCCTTGCCCTGTACCACACGTACATCACCACGAACATAACGCCACCGATGATTAACGTAATGTAACCGCCCTGCGAAAACTTATGCAGTAAAGCGTAGAGGAACAGTAACTCAAAAACAATATAAAATCCCAGGAAGAGCCAGATGAGCCCTGAATTGACACGCCGTGAAATCAGGAAGTTTGAAAATAGCACGGTCGTCATTAGCATGGTTATGATGATTGCTAGACCATAGGCTGCTTCCATACGGGATGAGGTACGGAAGTACAGCACCACACCCACGCAGCCGACGAACATCATCAGGTTCAAGATTGGTATAAACAACTGGCCTTTTTCTTCTGATGGATAACGGATTTTTAGCTTAGGCCAAAGATTCAGTCGCATGGCTTCGCTGATAAGGGTGAAGGAACCGGTGATCATGGCCTGACTGGCAATGATGGCAGCACTGGTGGCGATGATTACGCCAAAGATGATGAACCACTCCGGCATCAGGTCGTAGAAAGCGTTGATCCCGTATTGAGCTTTAACTGCTTCGGTAACTACCAATCCACTGCGGTGAGAAATCAGGTAAGCTCCCTGACCCAGGTAATTGAGAATAAGACAAACCTTTACAAAAATCCAGGACATCCGGATGTTTCCACGTCCGCAGTGGCCCAAGTCACTGTAAAGCGCTTCGGCCCCGGTAGTACACAAGAACACGGCGCCTAATAAGATTAGCGCATGAGGATAGGTCGTTAAAAAGCTAACTGCGTAATGTGGACTGAAAGCTTTGAGAATACTAAAATCATCGGAAATATGAATAATGCCAAGAATGGCGAGCATGGAGAACCAGATAAGCATCACTGGTCCGAAAAGTCGTCCGATGGAAGCTGTTCCAAATTGTTGCAAAAAGAAAAAGAAGGCAAGGATGGCAATGACGATGTAAACAACGTACTGGTCGATATTGCTGAAATAAGATATCTCTTTTAAACCTTCAACTGCTGAAGTAATGGAAATTGGTGGCGTAATGATCCCATCGGCTAGAATGGCTGAACCGCCAATCATAGCCGGTACCACCAACCATTTTTTTTGTCGTCGCACGAGGGCATACAAGGCGAAAATCCCTCCTTCTCCCCTGTTATCGGCCCGCAAAACAAGCCAGACATATTTAACAGTGGTTTGAAGGGTGATGGTCCAGATGATACACGAAAGACTTCCAATGATCAGGAACTCATCAACCAGGTGATTGTTTATGATGGCGTTGAAAACATAGAGGGGGGATGTACCAATATCTCCGTAAATAATTCCAAGGGCTACAATCAATCCTCCGATTGTGACTCTATTAAGCGGTATTCTCACAATTTGCCAGTTTAAGAAGGCAGTGGGCAAAGGTATAGGGAAAAACGAAAGTTTAAAGAATCGCTAAAAATTTACCAATGGGTTATGTAATCAGGTTTACAGCGTCATCATGCATCCAAAGCGGAATTTATACGTCTTGTAACAAGAACATGCCCTAATTTTAAAATCATAAATGATTAAAGCCATTATGCAGTTGCGCTTTCTATATGTGATCCTATTGATTTGCCTCGGCACTTTGCCTGCCCTTGCCCAAAAGATAATTTATTCAGAGCCGGACGAAGACGACTCAAGAAGAATGCGATTTGAAGTAATTGGGAAGGTGTCCGGTAATTTTCTAGTGTATAAAAACACAAAGAATAAAAACTATATCTCTGTTTTCAACAATGCGATGGAGCAGGTTGAAAAAACAGAGCTAGACTTCATTCCAGACGACCGCCTAATCAATATTGACTTCTTTCCTTACGCTGACCACAGCTTTCTTATTTACCAATACCAAAAGAAAAAAATTGTCTATTGTGATGCTGTAAAAATTGATGGTCATGGCAAGCGAATTTCAGAAGTCATGACACTGGATACAGCGCATATTGGCTTTGGTAACAGCAACAAAGTTTATTCGGCCATGGCCAGCGAGGACAAATCGAAGTTGATGGTGTTTAAGATTAACGCAAAAAACAGGAAACACTACGTTCTTACTACGTTGCTATTGAACAACAACCTTGACCTGCTGAAAAGGTCGCAGTTTGGTTTGTCGATGGAAGAAGATGACGACTTCCTTGATGGCTTCAGCGTTGATAATGATGGCGATTTTGTTTTCTTAAAAGGCACCCGTGACAACCGGGAGAATATTCTTAAATCGGCGCTCTTTTTTAAAGAAGCCAGTTCCGACTCTGTGTTTAGTTTAAATACCCAACCGGAAAAGCTTTTCTTGGATGAAATGCATGTGAAGGTTGACAATGTGAACAAGCGCTTTTTCATGACCTCGTTCTATTATGCAAAGAAGCGTGGAGATATAGATGGTTTCTACTTCTTTGTTTGGGATAAGAATACAAAGCGGCCCGTCCTTCAGAATACACTAACCCTGACTGAAGAACTTCGTCGTGAGGCGAGAGGAAACAACAGCAGTGTCCGTTCTGCTTTCAATGATTACTTTATTCGCAACATCATTATTAAGCGGGACGGCGGATTCCTGATCAATACAGAATCTTATTACACCACTACCAGAGGCATTCCTTGGAACCGTTTCAATTACCTCTACGGCTACCCGTTTGGAACATTTGATTATTACAGCGTGTATTCGCCCTACAATTCCTTGTTTTGGCGCAACAGGTTTGATAACCGCCAGAATGTTCGCTACAACGCCGATAACATCACAATCCTTTCGTTCAACAAAGATGGCAAGCTGGAATGGAGCAATGTGATTCACAAAGAGCAGTTCGATGATGAGTCAGATGACCGTATCTCTTACCAGACCATCAACACCGGTGGCCAGATCCATTATGTATTTAATGTAGATGAAAAGCGAGCCCTCCTGCTGAACGATTTTACACTTTCCCCGGATGGGCAGATTGTACGCAACCCGACATTAAAGAACCTCGATAAAGGTTATGAGTTTATGCCGAAATACGGCAAGCAGGTAAGCAGTTACCAGTTTATTGTACCGTGCTTTTTGCGTAACAATATTTGCTTTGCAAAAGTGGAATTTAATTGATAGCATTGCCCTGTGGTATCCATTTTCCGACAGAAATCACCGGGCAATGTCATTGTCCTTCTCTTTTTTGAACTGGCCATCAAGCTTCCGCTGTTTTTGTATCCGAAGAAAATAGTGGCTACAGAAAACGATGAGGATATCTATCATTGGTTGTTGCAATTAATCAATTCGGCAGGACCAAACAATGCGTTTATTTGCTCGTTTCTCTCTTTCATTTTGCTGTATATGCAGGCACTGATGGTCAATTACCTGGTGAATGAATACCGGATGATGCCCAAGCCGACCTACCTGCCGGCAATGGCATATCTACTTATTACATCACTACTGCCCGAGTGGACGTATTTGTCTTCACCCCTTGTGGCCACCACGTTCATTCTTTGGGCCTTTATAAAACTCTTTGGGCTTTACAACCAGCAATCGGCCGGTGGAGTTATTTACAATGTTGGCCTTTTGCTTGGCATCAGTTCTTATTTCTATTTTCCTTCTGCATCGTTCCTCATCTGTATTTTGTTAGGCCTTTTTATTCTAAAGCCTTTCCGGCTAAACGAGATTGTTTTGTTTGTAATGGGATGCCTGACACCTTATTATTTTATTGGTGCGTATTTGTTCCTGAACGATTCGCTCAGCTTCAAAAACTTTTTCCCGCATATTTCAGTAGTTGTTCCGGTAGTGAAAAGCACCATCTGGCTTGCCATCAGCATCCTGTTGCTGGCGATACCTTTTTTAATTGGTGGCTTTTTCGTGCAATCGCACCTGCACAAAATGCTTATACAAGTCCGGAAGTGCTGGAGCATCATCCTGCTTTATTTGTTGCTTGCGTTTTTTGTACCGTTCGTCAACAGCAATTCTTCTTTTCATAACTGGGTGTTGCTGGCCGTACCATTTGCCTGCTTTCACGGTAGCACCTATTTCTATCCGGCAAAAAGATGGGTGCCCCTGCTCCTGTTTGTCGTTTTCTCCGGGTATATCCTTTTTTTACAATACGGCGCAAAGCTCTGGCAGACGTTATGACCACTTTCGGGGCCTTACAAAAAATTCAATTCTTTCTATTTTATTATTACTTTGCCGGTACAATCAACTGCTATGAAGAAAATATCTCTTTTTATTTTGATGGCATCCATTTCCCTCGCCAGTGTTCAGGCACAAACCGTGGCCAGAAAGAAGCCAAACTGGGGGATGAAGGTGGGGATGAATGCCTCAAACATCCGTGTGGAAGATGGCATGGATTCGAAGTGGAAGACAGGCTTAGCAACCGGTGTATTCTTCAACATTAAAACCGGGAACAAGTTTAGTTTACAGCCGGAATTCCTTTACTCCTCAATGGGTGGCAAAAACCTGATGACAACAGCAGAAACAAGCATCCGCCTGAATTATTTTTCACTTCCGCTTTTGGTGAAATATCAATTATCGAATAAGGTAAGCTTTGTTGCCGGCCCGCAGGTTGACATTATGATCCAGTCAAAAATCAAATCCATGGATGGTTTTGAAACGGTGACCGATAATTTCCGCGAAAACAGTTTGTATGGAACTGGCGGCGTTGAGTTCTGGCCAGCGAAGTGTTTTGGCATAACCGGCCGATACATGTATGGCTTCAATAACATTGCGCAAATTGGTGCGACGAAACTGAAGAACCAAGGCGCACAAGTAATGGCAGCCTTCCGCTTCTAAATAAATAAATACCGCATAAAAAAACCTGTTTCAAATGAAACAGGTTTTTTGTTTTTATCAATATCGCTTAGCGTAGGAACAACAACTCACGGTATTTTGGCAAGTACCATTCCTTGTCATCTACCAGTTGCTCCAGCTTATCAACATGATAACGGATGCGATCGAAATAGGCTTCTTTTACTTCGGTGCAGTAAGCAATTGCCATTTCTCTTGTATTGGTCATGTTGTTGCACTTCTTACGAGCTTCAATCATTTCTCCTGTCAGTTTGCTCACTTCGTTGATGTGCTGAGACACTTTGTTGAGTAACGCAGTACGTTGGTCACAAGCACCTTCGGCCAATCCAATTTCACGTAAACCGCGAATGTTTTCTATCAGTTTATTTTGATAGCAGATTGCTGCCGGCAAAACATAAGTTGTGGCCAGGTCAGCCATCAGGCGGCCTTCGATCTGTACTTTCTTAATATATTTCTCCAGCTCAATCTCGTGGCGGGCTTCCAGTTCGGTGTGGCTGTATACTTTGTTGTTTGCGAAAAGTGCTTTTGCTTTTTCAGTCACCATCGCATCCAGCGCTAACGGCGTTGTTTTCACATTGGCTAACCCACGGCGTTCGGCTTCTTTTTCCCACTCGTCACTATAACCATTTCCTTCAAAGAGGATTTTTTCGCTGCCAACAATGTATTCTTTAATGACGTGCAGGATGGCGATCTCTTTCTTCTCTCCTTTCTCAATTAAGGCGTCTACTTCTTTTTTGAATGTCTTCAGCGTGTCGGCCATAATGGTATTCAACACCGTCATTGCGTTTGCGCAGTTGGCAGAAGAACCTACGGCACGGAATTCAAACTTGTTACCGGTGAAGGCAAATGGCGACGTACGGTTTCTGTCGGTATTGTCCATTAACAGTTCAGGAATGCTGCGGTGGATATCGATCTTCAGCATGCTTTCATCCTGCTCGTCAAACTTGTCTCCTACTCTCTCTTTTACATCCTGCAAAACTTTTGTCAGGTATTGACCGATGAAAACAGAGATGATCGCCGGTGGAGCTTCGTTTGCTCCCAGGCGGAAGTCATTGGATGCAGAAGCGATTGATGCTCTCAGCAGGTCAGCATAATCGTGTACGGCTTTAATGGCGTTCACGAAGAAGGCCAGGAACATCAAGTTAGTCTTTGGTGTCTTTCCAGGTGCCAAAAGATTTACACCGGTATCAGTCGCCAAGCTCCAGTTATTGTGCTTACCGCTACCGTTGATGCCGGCGAATGGTTTCTCGTGCAATAGCACTCGCAACTTATGGCGAGCCGCCACACGGGTCATGATATCCATCAACAGCGTATTGTGGTCAACCGCCAGGTTAGCTTCTTCGAAAATTGGTGCACATTCAAATTGTGCCGGTGCTACCTCGTTATGACGCGTACGCAGCGGAATACCAAGCTTGTAGCTCTCATGCTCAAAATCCCGCATAAACGCATACACCCGCTCAGGAATAGAACCGAAGTAATGGTCTTCCAACTGCTGACCTTTAGCAGGACTGTGTCCAAAAACGGTACGGCCACACATAATCAGGTCCGGACGGGCATTAAACAATCCCTCGTCCACAACAAAATATTCCTGCTCCCAACCTAAGGTTGGCGTTACACGCTGCACGTTTCTGTCGAAGTAGTTACAAACATCAACGGCTGCTTTATTAATTGCTTCCAGTGCTTTCAACAGTGGAGCCTTATAATCTAATGACTCGCCTGTGTAAGAAATGAAGATGGTCGGAATGCAAAGCGTTTTACCCGCGCCGATATCCATGATAAAGGCTGGCGACGAAGGATCCCAGGCTGTGTAACCGCGGGCTTCAAAAGTTGCACGGAGGCCTCCGCTTGGAAAGCTGGATGCATCTGGCTCCTGTTGTATTAGTGCATCACCTTCAAATTGCTCGATTGGTGTGCCATCACTTTTCAGCGTGAAAAACGAGTCGTGTTTTTCAGCGGTTGTTCCTGTTAAAGGCTGAAACCAGTGTGTAAAGTGGGTAACCCCCTTGCTTTCGGCCCAGGCGCGGATGCCATTTGCAATCTGCGCAGCCATGGAACGGTCGATTTTCTGCCCTGCTTTTACAGAACCCATCAGGCTTTTGTAAGCTTCATCGCTTAAAAACTGCCGGGCTACAGCATGGGTGAATACGTTTTCAGCAAAAATGGCGGTGACCTTTGTTGTACTGTCGGTCAGCGTTTCGCCGGAGAATTGCAAATTCGCAAGTGCATTAAATCGGAGCGACATAGCGTAAAAAATTTTTCCAAAGAAACAGGATTTGGACAAAAGGAGCAGGAAAAATTCTTCCGATGTGCAAAAATGAAAGCTAAATGTTTAAAAAACTAAGGTTTATACCGACATGTTGTGCCTAATTTGGCGAAATCAATTAAAAAACGAAATATTATATTAATTATTAATTTCTCCCAAGACCATCCGCTTCACTCTTGGCCAGTCAATCCGGGCTACAACCGGGATGACCAAAAGGCTTAGGAAAATACTGCGGTAGCGCACAATGGCTCCCAAAATGTTTACAGAATACCCAATCATCATCAAAACAGAAAACGATAGGAAAAGGCAGAAAAGCAAAAAAGGCGAAATTGGTTTTGCAGGTACCCGCCAAATCAGGAATAGGAGAAAAATCAGGAGGAGAAAGTTGATCTCGATAGCGGCAGCTAGGGAAAGCAAGTGTTTTACATCGCCCGGGTAAGGCCGAATCGTACTAAGCGAAAATGCCTGCCATGCGTTCTGCATGAAGCTGGTAAAGCTTGGTTGAAGTTTGTTTACATCGACAGCGGACCCGCCTCCTAAGCTTAAAAATGCCTCTTGTCTTGCTACGACTTCTTCCGGGAAATTCAGCCTTGGATGAATATACCGGGCTGTAAAAAACAGGATTACAAAGACAACATAAATGCCCGCGAAGGTGTAGGTCGGTTTGATTTTCAGTTTGGTTGCCAGCACCCAGGCAAAAAGTGCCGGTAGTATCGGAATGATTAAGAAGTTGCGCAGCACTAACACCAGTAGGAGTCCCAGGCAAATGGCAATAATACGGAGAACAGGAAAACGATTTGTCTTTAACCCAAAATACATGTGGTAAATTGCAAACATCAGCCCTACGAAAATCACTCCATCCTTATGCACTCCGGAAGTCCAGTAAAGCACGGACGGAATCAGGAATGTTGCCAGCAGCACCGGTAAGCGCCGGTTAGGATACACATCCTTCATAACCCGGTAAAGCGCAATAGGCCCAAACATGGTGATGAAGGAGTAAAACGTTACGTTGACATAATAATTACCAAAGCTTGCGAGGTTGAAAATAGCAAGGGCCTTCACAAAAAAGGTTCCTTTTAAATCGTTCCACCACGAATTTTCAACGGCCAGGAATTTAGTGTAACCGTCATTATAGCTGTTATGAAATATACTGCTGAAGAACAACTGCGGGTTTGAGGTGAGCAATTTATACTCCTTCAAACTTTCGTAATGATAGCCCCAGGTATCCACCATTTGTGCCATCTCGCCGTAATACACACCAATCCAGCCATAGAGGATGCCGGCCATTACCTTCAGTAAAAAAATGATCACAAGCTGCGAAGTCGTAAGTCCCGAAGCAGTGAAAAACTTTGTTTTGGTAACAAGCCAAGCAAAAAAAATGAGGTACGCAGCAAACAACAGATGCTCCACAAGTCGTGTTTATTGCGGCACAAAATAGGGAAAACAGTTTTGAGTTTGGTGTTTGGAGTTTGGTGTTGGCGGACCAACTCTATATGTGCATTGTAAAAATGGCCTTTGACAATAGAAAATAATGACTTGTTCATAAGAATAACTCCAAACACCAAACTCCAAACACCAAACTCACTTAGCTTTGCCGCTTTCTACCAATTATGGAAGTAACAGCAAAAACTGCCCAGCAGTTACGACTCACCGAAGAAGAATTTGAATTAATCAAAAAGAAACTAGGCCGCACTCCTAACTTTAATGAGCTCTGTGCTTTCTCCGGTATGTGGAGCGAACACTGTAGTTATAAAAACTCCATTAAGTGGCTGAAAACCTTGCCTCGTGAAGGTGGACGCATGCTGGTGAAAGCCGGCGAAGAAAATGCCGGGTTGATGGATATTGGTGAAGGTTATGGCGTAGTATTTAAAATCGAATCACACAACCACCCGTCCGCCATCGAACCCTTTCAGGGTGCTGCAACCGGTGTTGGTGGTATCCACCGCGATATTTTCACAATGGGTGCTCGTCCTATCGCTGCACTGAACTCCCTGCGCTTTGGCTTACTGGAAGATAAAAAAACACAGCACTTACTAGCCGGCGTGGTGCATGGCATTTCGCATTATGGCAACTGCTTTGGCGTACCAACCGTTGGCGGCGAAATTTATTTCGACGAATGCTATCACACCAATCCCTTGGTGAATGCGATGAGCGTTGGCATTGTCAAAGTTGGCAAAACAGTTTCCGCTACTGCAACTGGTGTTGGGAACCCAGTGATGTATGTGGGTAGTGCAACAGGCAAAGATGGAATTGGTGGTGCTTCCTTCGCGTCAGCTGAGATCACGGAAGAAAGTGCAGAAGAATTACCGGCTGTTCAAGTTGGTGATCCTTTCCAAGAGAAAAAATTACTGGAAGCCTGCCTTGAAGTAATTGAAACAGGTGCTGTAGTTGGCATGCAGGACATGGGAGCAGCAGGAATCATTTGCTCTACCGCAGAAATGAGCGCCAAAGGCGAAGCAGGCATGTACATTGAACTGGACAAAGTGCCTATGCGCCAACAAAACATGAAAGCCTGGGAATTGCTCCTTAGCGAAAGCCAGGAAAGAATGCTGCTGGTAGTTGAAAAAGGAAGAGAAGCCGAAGTAAAAAGAGTATTTGATAAGTGGGATTTGGAGAATGCAGTAATTGGCCATGTAACCGATGACGGGCTTTTAAGTTTTTACATGCATGGTGAATTGGAAGCACAGATCCCGGCGCAAGAACTGGTGCTTGGTGGTGGTGCTCCACAATATGAAAGAGAATATCGGGAACCAAAATATTTTGCTGAGTTGCAGAAGTTCAACATCAATGATGTTGCTGTTCCAACGAATCTGAAAGACATAGCAAAAAAACTAATTGCCTTACCAACCATCGCTAACAAACGTTGGATTTATCACCAGTATGATAGCATGGTGGGAACTGTGAACACAACAACCAATGCGCCTGCTGATGCGGCAATTGTATTAGTGAAAGAAACTGGTAGAGGCATTGCTGTGACGGTTGATGTTAACAGTCGCTATGTATATGCAGATCCTTACAAAGGTGCAATGATGGCTGTGGCCGAAGCAGCACGAAACATTGTGTGCAGTGGTGGTGTTCCTCTGGGTGTAACCAATTGCCTGAACTTCGGAAACCCTTACGATCCGGAAGTATACTACCAGTTTGTGAATGCAGTAAAAGGTATGGGCGAAGCCTGCCGGAAATTTGATACACCAGTTACCGGTGGAAATGTAAGCTTCTACAACCAGGGACCTGAAGGGCCAGTGTTTCCAACACCAACAATCGGCATGGTTGGTTTGGTAGAAGACCTTTCGAAAAAAATGACACTGAACTTCAAGAACGAAGGAGATGTGATCTACCTGTTAGGTGAATCAAAGAATGACATCTCTTCATCGCAATACTTGAGTAAGATCTGTGGTGTACAACATTCACCGGCACCGGCTTTCGATTTAGAAGAAGAATACAGTCTTCAGCAAACAATCATTGGTTTAATCCGGGAAGGTTCCATTGAAAGTGCGCATGACATTGCGGAAGGTGGATTGTTTACGACACTTTTAGAGAGTGGTTTTTATAATGCGCTTGGCTTTACTGTAAATGCCACAAAAGAGGATATCCGCAAAGATGCCTTCCTGTTCGGCGAAGCAGCAAGCCGTGTGGTAGTAACTATCAAACCAGAGAACGTGGAAAGATTTGAAGCCGATCTTCGCCAGGGTGGAGTGACCTTCACAGCTCTGGGAACAGTAACAAAAGAAGAAATTACCATTAATGGAGAATCATGGGGTGTTATCAGTGAATGGAAGGGTATCTATGATACTGCCATTGAAAGACACTTGGTGAAGGAACTCGATTCAGAAGGGGCATTAAGCCTATCCTGATAAATAAGAAAGGGGACAGCAAACACTGTCCCCTTTTTCAATCTAAAATCACCCTTATTTTTTAGGCGTTACAACTGCGTCAATTACGTGAGTAACACCATTGCTGGAGATAACATCAGGGATGGTTACCGTAGCACCATCGATCATCACTTTACCATCTTTCTTGCTAACTGTCAATTCCTGGCCTTGCACGGTTTTAAGCTTCTGGCCGTCCTGCAAATCCGCCGCTCTTAATGAGCCGGAAACCACATGGTAAGTCAGCACTTTCGTTAAGTCATTTTTCATTTCAGGTTTCAACAGATTATCTACAGTGCCGGCTGGCAATTTGCTGAAAGCTGCATTGGTTGGTGCAAATACTGTGAACGGACCAGCACCTGCCAGTGTACCATCTAAACCTGCGGCTTTCACCGCAGCTACCAGCGTGGTGTGATCAGAAGAACCGGCCGCATTTTCTACGATATTCTTTGAAGGCACCATCATAGCGCCACCAACCATAACACCTTGTTCAGAACCGGATGTGTTATTGGTAGTGTTACTCATAGTATCACCGGTATTTGACGGAGTACTGTTCATGGTGCTGCTGGAATCCTTTGTGTTGGAAGTAGTTGTTCCGGAATCAGAGCAGGAAACGAAGGCTGTAGTTACTAGTAAAGCTGCTGCAAAAGAAAAAACTTGTCTACGCATCATTGTTTTTGGTTTTTAATGACAACATAAACGAGAAAAAAAGGTTGATGGATTGCAGGAAAAGAGCAACTGTGTCAAATCCTTTTTTTGACTGTGGCAAAAATGTTCAACAAGTATTACAATGGCTTTCCCGTTTCCATATCCAATTGCATGGGGCGAAGAAATTTTACCAGCCTTGTTTGATGCAATTCACCAAAAACGCCCCATAGCGCATAGCGGCCAACCCGGTTTCGACTCCGCGGGGCCGACCGGTGAATGGGTTGCAAACATCCCAGGAACGAGTAAGATTTGTGGTCACGTACCAGGGTAAAAAAGTTGCCACCTATTTTGACAAAGTTGAACTTCCCATCGCAAAAACCCCAGAAGTCTGTAAACAACCGCTGTTGACCATTTTCATTGAGATACAGATAATCACCTCCTTCATCTTGCTCCAGCACAAAATCATAGGGTTTGGCCCGGTTTTGCAAAAAGTCAGCGAAGGTTAAATAGATACCCCGCTGCAACTGGTCATTTAAAATGCGTGGATTAGCCATACGCTGATCATAGAGCTTCATTAGCTCGTCGTACTTCATTTTTGTTTTTTTGGACGTGGCTTGTTCAATGTCCATTTCAGCTATTTTCTCAACAGTGCGGTTGAGAATTATAGCCAGCATTTCGGGACCTGAGAATTTGAGGTATCGCCTGTCTTCTATTAGCGTATCAATGCGAATGAGTGCCTGGCACACATCATCATTCTTGACATAGATATCAAATTTTGCTATGCACTGGCTGATGTTTTCTTTTTCAAATTCAGGGTCAACCTCTTTTAACTCACCCGATTTTAACTGCTGTACCCATAGGTTACGAATCACCAGCAATAATTTCGGTGCGGTGCCCTGTGATTGCACACCATGATTTAAATAGCGCTGCACCGCTGCCGCAACCCCACTTTCTACCTGGACCATTTTGTGCTTCGTGCCGTCCAAACCAAATCCCAGTTTTGCGGTATCGTAGCGCCAGTCTACAACTGTGATGCTACTGAACGATTTGAGGGCAACGTTTTCGGCCAATGGTAAAGCAATGGTAAACGACGAAAATTTATCGGGTTTGTAATGCGTTTGGGCTGAAACGAAAACCGAGGAAAAAAGCCAGAACATCAGGTGCAGCAATCTTGGGTGCATAAACAATATTGAAGAGCCGATATTAATAAGATTTCCGGAAAGACAGGAAGTTTTTCAGCGCTTTTCCACAAGCAAACGATTTTGTGGATTCTGCCACAATATTTGCCGTAGGTTTGCATGACCTCGCGGAAGTTTTTTCTTCTGTTGGTCGCCAGGCATGCTGACTAGGATTACCGGACGTACAAGAGTGCGACGCAACAGACGCCCCACCAGGGTTCTGCAGCTTGCTACATCATAAATCAACCAATTATTGAATCAACCAGTCAACCATATTCTATGGCAAAATTTATTTTTGTTACCGGCGGCGTAACATCGAGTTTGGGAAAAGGAATTATTGCAGCATCGCTGGCTAAATTGCTGCAAGCAAGAGGGCTGCGGGTCACCATCCAGAAATTCGATCCGTATATCAACATCGATCCGGGCACTTTAAATCCTTATGAGCACGGTGAGTGTTACGTAACCGAAGATGGTGCAGAAACTGATCTTGATCTGGGTCACTACGAACGTTTCCTGAACATCTTTACTTCGCAGGCAAATAACGTTACCACTGGCCGTATTTACCAAAGCGTTATCAACAAAGAACGGGAAGGTGCATTTCTGGGAAAGACGGTGCAGGTAGTACCGCACATTACCGACGAGATCAAGCGCCGCATGTTGCTGCTCGGACAAAAAAACGAATACGACATTGTCATTACTGAATTAGGTGGAACGGTTGGTGATATCGAGTCGCTGCCCTACATCGAAGCGGTTCGCCAGCTGCAATGGGAATTGCCGGAAGAAGATTTGTTAGTGATCCATCTGACCTTGATCCCGTACCTGAAAGCAGCGAAGGAATTAAAAACAAAACCAACACAGCACTCGGTAAGGCAGTTGAGTGAGAACGGTGTGTTTCCGGATGTGATTGTTTGTCGTACCGAAGAACCGCTGAACCAGGATATCAAACGCAAGATTGCACAGTTTTGTAATGTAAAAGTTGAGGCAGTTATCGAAGCGCCTGATGCCAGCACGATTTACGAAGTACCGCTTCTGATGATGAATGAAAAGCTGGACCTGATTGTGTTGAAGAAATTGAATATGACCTCTCAGCACGAACCAGACCTAAGCCGTTGGAAGGAATTTTTAGATAAGCTGAAATATCCAAAGGCCCGTATTACGATTGGGCTTATCGGGAAATATGTTGAATTGCAGGATGCTTATAAATCTATCCTGGAAGCCTTTGTGCATGCTGGTGCTATGAACGAGTGCAAGGTGCAGGTCATGTCCATTCACTCAGAGTTTATCACACCGGAAAACGTAGCAGAAAAACTTTCCAACTTAGATGGGTTATTGGTAGCGCCAGGTTTTGGACATCGTGGTATAGAAGGAAAGATTACGGCTGTAAAATATGCTCGTGAAAGCGGCTTGCCATTCTTTGGTATTTGCCTGGGAATGCAGATGGCAGTGATTGAATACGGTCGTCATGTATTGGGTATTCAGGATGCACAATCCACGGAGATGAATGCAGATGCAAGCGAACCTGTGGTGGATATGATGGAGGAGCAAAAAAAGATTACAACAAAAGGCGGCACCATGCGTCTTGGCTCTTATCCTTGCGAACTCAAGCAAGGATCACTGGCGCACAAAATCTATGGCAGCACTAGAATCAACGAACGCCACCGTCACCGCTATGAATTCAATAACAAGTATCTTGAGCAATACGAGTCTAATGGCATGACGGCATCCGGCAGAAACCCGGAAACAGGGCTTGTAGAGATTATGGAAATCGATTCACACCCTTTCTTTATCGGCTGCCAGTATCACCCCGAATTAAAGAGCACAGTAGAAGCTCCGCATCCATTGTTTGTACATTTCGTGGGTGCAGCCAAACGGTTCAATGAGCAAAAACAAACGGATAAAAACCCGCTGTTGCAAAGCGAAATGATCTAAACTGGAAATAGCATTACAAATTAAAAACCCCGGTTATAAGCCGGGGTTTTTAATTACTTCAGGCGTACGGAAAAGAATATTTTTTTGTGGACGGTCGCCTGCCGTTTTTCATTGGATTGGATCGTTTTTTCATAGAAGCTGGACTTTAAAACGCTGTATTGGAAATTGGATCAAAACGGGTTCGGCTTTTCAGCGATATTGGTAGAACAAAAATGGAGAATTGTTCAGCTTTGTATGTGATACCAAGCTGAAGATTTCAAACATTACATATTCTTTTTATGGAGAGATAAGGGTTTTCTTTAGTTGCTGAGCTTGTTAGTTAGGCAATTCGAGGTTTATTGATTCTTTGTCCGTTCAAAATGTTCAGTAGCTAGTGGACAGATACGCTACCTTTTCTTTTCTTTGCCGGCCAACAAATTCTTTATGCAAGACATCATCATTCGCACAATAGAGGAGAAAGACAATGCTGCAATTGCTACCGTTATTCGCAAAACGCTGGAAGAATTTGGTGCGAATCATCCCGGTACGGTGTATTATGATGCGTCGACCGATGCCTTGTTTCAGTTATTTGAATCCACACCACGATCAATTTATTTCATTGCGGAAAAAGACGGTGAAGTTGTTGGCGGCGGTGGGATATTTCCTTCACCCGGACTACCGGAAGACACCTGCGAATTGGTAAAGATGTATTTGCTACCACAAGTCCGCGGTATTGGTTTGGGAAGAAAAATTATTCAGCAGTGTGTGGCGTTTGCCAAGGAAGCAGGTTACCAAAACATCTACCTGGAAACAATGCCTGAACTGCAGCTGGCTTTGAAGGCCTATGAGAAATTAGGCTTTGAATACATCAACCATCCAATGGGAAACACGGGTCATTTTGGTTGTGAGTTGTGGATGTTGGGGAATGTGAATACGTTGATTGGTTAATCCGTTTAAACGTTTAGATGGGTTAACCAACCACTTCTACTTCATAGACAGGGCTAAAGAGGTACATCCTTTTTGTTGCTACTTCCACGCATCGAAAACGCTTTCGCATCCTCTCCCCTTTTTGAAAAACACGACCATCATGTGTTCTGAACAAAGCCCCTTCCGGCAAGCTTTCTACAAAATGCGAATTCCCGTTTTTTGCATCATACGTCTTTAACGTACGCAATAAGGCTTCATCTGCACACGAGGAAGCAGCGGGATTGTGAAGGGATTGAAGTAACACAGTTTTAATGTCGGCAGGAAACACATCATGCTCAATGAACTGCGCCAGCAACTGGCCAAAAACAGCTTTCCATTCTTTGCCATGAGCAGCCACCCGGTTGCCCCATTTTTCGAAGGTGAGCAGGTGAGCCAGTTCGTGCAACAAAGTAATCAGGAAAGCATACCGGTTTAAATTGCCATTAACGCTGATGCGATGTGTTTGCGAACCGTGCCGATGACGGTAATCGCCCAAGATGCTCTTTCGTTCCTTGGCTACCGTTAAATGCACTTTGTAATGCTGCAGATAATGCAACACTGGTTCATAGGTGTTTGGCGGTAGATAGTCTTGTAAAGCAGAAATGGGTGCTTCTTTTTTACTCATTGGGCTTACGACGCAGGATTCGGGTTAGCACAGAAACTTCAAGGAATGTATAGACCAGGTACAAGCCCATGCAAATGAAGAGGGCTGGCTTGTTAAGTTGCTTTCGATAAATCGAGATGTAAATAAACGCCGCAATAATTGCCAGGAACATCTTTACCATGATACTGCCCATAACAGAGCGGGTAAACACATGGGGATTGGAATGCTGCAAACCGCGATGAGCCACCAGGAATGAAAAGAATGTGGCGGCAAATAGAAAAAGGTTACCAATGATGATCACGTCCTGATCTACATTCCAGGCAACTAATCGTCCACGCAGGGCTATCGCTAATGCATTAAAGACTACGAACAACAAAGCAATTGGCGCAAAATCCCGGAACTTATTTCTTAGAACCATTCTTATTCGACGTTTCTTTTATCAATTTATAAATCATCATACTTACTACAGCCAGGGGCAGTAACCAAACAAGCAGCGGAAATGGGACCTTCAACCATCTATCCGCATGGTAACCGGCAAACACAGCTAATCCAAGAGAAACCAAGATTTGTCCGCCCAGGCCTGCATAACGCATCAACTCGCGGCCGGGACTATTTTGCTTTTGCATGAATCACCTCTCCTTCCATCATGTGCACGACGTTCTTTGCCACACCATTGCTGGTCGTCATAATGCTTTGGCCGTTGAAGGCGGCGCCAGCTTCAATCTGCAGGCTTACGGCGGTGATGTTTCCATTCACTTCGCCTTTGGCCCTGAGCTGTGCCAGTTCTTTTACAACGATGTTGCCTTTCACTTTGCCGGAAATATCGGCCTGGGCTCCCTGGATGTTGCCTTCCACACACCCGGTGGGTCCTACAACGATTTTTGCGCTGCTGGTAACATTGCCGTGGATTGTTCCATCAATTCGGAGATCTGATTCACTTTTCAAATCGCCCTGGAGGGACGTGCCGGCACTAATGAGGGTAGCGCTGTTGGCTGCAAATTTGTCGCTGGCTGTGTTTTTTTCTTTATTAAACATAGGAACTGGTTTTAATCGTTGACTTCTTCCCTTGGTAACTGAATGGAAGTCGTATCGAGATTCACCGGGGCATTACCCGAAAACACCCGCTGCAGCGAGTTAATATATTGCGACTGCAGCATGGTAGCTTTGTCCAGCGAATCATACGCATATTTCAACTGCCGGTACTCTCGGTCAATTTTAGCGCTTCCGTAACCCGGAATATAGTACTTCACCGGCGTAAATACAATCAGGGCCACCGTTAATCCTACCAACAACACGAAAATACTGCTCAATGCCACATACACACTGAACCGGGAAAGCTTGAAGGTCACCACCTCTTCATAGGTGTCATCGTTCATCACCACAAGCCGGTACCGGTTGCGCAAACGCTTGAGGGTACTGCCTGCATCGAGTTTAGCCATACACGAGTTTTATCCCGCGAAAGGTAAAGAAAATCCCCCTGTCCCTCCAAAGGGGTGGCCATTGATGGAGAAACTTTTTCAGAAACGGTTTTAAAATCTGCTGATTCAGACGGGCAATATATCAGCCTCAACTCCTTTTTGGGCGAGGCGAGGTTTCAGCCGGGTAAAAATTACTTTTTCCATTCATACTACAACTTTTGATTTTCCGTTATTATCCCTTTAGTTTGCGACTGAATGACAGTGAGAAGCCATATCTATCCTTTGTTTGCCCTTGTGCTGCTTTTGATCCTTGCCCACACTTCAAATGCCCAACCCGGCTTCCAGGTAGATATCAAAAAGGAAAAACCGTTTGAAGAACGCAAGCTAAAGGCTGAAAAAACCGGAGAAGGAAAGCTTAAGGCGCCAAAGCGCATCATGCAAAACCTCACTACCCGCTTCAATTACTACTTTAACGCCAACAACAAATTCAACGAGGTGCTCGACCGGGCCAAAGCACAGCACAAAGATGATTTTTCCCGACTTCTCACCTTTTACAATTACACGCTTGAGGCTACAGCGGGTGACAGCATTCAACTGGACTCTATAATTTTCAAATGCCGCACGGGTATTGTTAACCACGACTTGCGCAACGAGTGGATTGACGAACTATACCTTTTATGGGCTGCTTCATGGCACCTGCAGAAAAAGCTGGATTCGGCGTCTATGATGCTACAGTTCATCAATTATGCCTACGCACCGCAGGAAGAATACGGCTTTTACAGCTACATCGGGTCAAGAAAAGATGGCGCTACAGAGTTGAGCATTGCCACAAAAGAAGACAAGAAATTTCTGCATAGCAATACCTTCAGCCGTAACAATGCTTTTATCTGGCAAGTCCGTACCCTGATTGAGCGGGGCGATTTTACTTCTTCCGGAAGCCTCATCACAACACTGAAACGAGACCCCGTTTTTCCGAAACGCCTGAACAATGCTTTGGAAGAAGTGGAGGCTTACTGGTACTACAAGCAAGGCCGATGGGACAGTGCAGCCGTCCATCTTATCGAAGCAATTGATGGCGCCGGCAGCCGGGCCGAAAGAGCCCGTTGGGAATATCTCGCTGCGCAGCTACTGGAGCGCAGTGGTAACACGACCGAAGCAGCAAAATATTACGCAAAAGCAATTTCCTCTACCAACGACCCGGTGATGGAAGTTTACGGCCGGCTGAATCTTGTTCGTATCAATAAGGACGGCGGCGAAAGCGCCATTGACAAAAACGTTGCTGAATTGCTGAAGATGGCCAAGCGGGACAAATACGAAGAATACCGCGACATCATCTACTACATGGCGGCCCAAATGGAAATGGAGCGAAACAACATCGCTGCTGCGCAGGAATTGCTGATGAAAGGCGCCAAGTTCGACAACGGAAATCAATCGTCTCGTAACCGGGCTTTTCTTCAAATCGCCGACGTTTCTTATAACCAGAAAAAATATTTACAAGCTGCCAATTTTTACGACAGTGTGCAGGTGAATGATCTATCTGCTGCCGATGCGCAACGAGTAGAAAGCCGTAAACCCGGATTGCAGGTGGTAAGAGAAAACGCAGGTGTTATTACAAGACAGGATAGTTTACAACGCATAGCAGCCTTGCCGCCGGCAGAAAGAGAAGACATTGTAAAACGCGTTGTCAAGCAAATCCGCAAGCAACAGGGTTTAAAGGAAGAAGCACCCTTAAGCGGCGGAAACCAGTTTGCAGGCGGAAGCCAACAACCAGAACTGTTTTCTGGCCAAAGCAAAGGCGAATGGTACTTCTACAATACAGCTTCCCGTAACCAGGGTGCAGCTGACTTTAAACAAACCTGGGGCAACCGCCCAAATACCGATAACTGGAGGCGGATGGCAGTTGTGAACCAGCAGATCCAGCGCAACCGCAATGCCGGCATGGACCCGGGTGGTAATGCCAGTAAGGCATCAAGTGACATCGTAGCGGCAGACGACTTCACATTTGAAGGCCTGTCCGCGAAGTTGCCTTTAACGCCGGAGGCAATAAAGGCATCAAATGATTCCGTCAAAAATGCCCTGTTTAATTTGGGTACCGCCTACCTAAATCAAATTGAAGACTACCCCTCGGCTATTGAAACCTTCGAGGAGTTAAGAAGACGTTTTCCTGATGCCGAAAGAATGGATGAAGTATTGTTTGGGTTGTATTATGCGTACACCAAAGCAGGCAATACTTCACAGGCTGCGCAAATCAAAAAATTATTACAGGATAAGTTTCCTTCATCTCGCTACGCAGCGATCGTTTCCACGGGTAAAGACCCTCAGGCAAAAAACACGGTTTCGCCGGAGGCTACAAAGGCTTACGAAAACGTGTATAATCTTTTCATCGAAGGCAAGTTTGATGAAGCCATCGCAGCTAAGAAAGTTGCCGACAGCACTTACAAAACAACTTTCTGGCAGCCCCAGTTGCTGTACATTGAATCGGTTTATTACATCAAGCAGCGTGAGGACAGCCTTGCAAAAAACACGTTGCAAACCATCATCAATCAGAATACAAATGCAGCGCTAACATCAAAAGCCCAAACACTGTTGAATGTATTAAATCGTCGCCAGCAGATTGAAGATGAATTGAACCGTTACCAGATACAGAGCCAACCGGTCGTAGATACCAACGTTATCGTAAAGGCAGATCCAGTTCAGCCGAAGACTGACACAGTTGCAACTATCCAGCGACCAACCATCACGGCACAACAAAGCAGCGAAAAGAAGCCGCAACCTAATGTGAACCTCACGGTGCAAAAACCGAAAGCGGATACATTGGTGAAAAACCCGGTATTCAAATCTTTGGATACGGTTGCAAAAAAGCCGGTGATTCCAAAGTCGACCGATACGGTGGCAAAAAAGAAACCGGTCGTTGCTAAAGATACTATCGCCAAAAAGCAAGTGACAGTAAAAGATACGATCGCAAAAAAGCCAATTACCAAATCGGTAGATACGGTTGCCAAAAAACCGGTGCGCAAGCCCGCTGCTGACACGGTCGCAAAGAAACCGACGATCCCAAAATCAAATTACATCTATACACATACGCCTGATGCGCCGCATTATGTAGCCATCATTATGGACAAGGTGGACCCGGTATTCGTTAACGAAGCGAAAAATGCTTTCTTCCGTTACAACCGCGAACGATATTCGCGACTGCCACTGGAACTGGAGATTTTACCATTAACCAATGACATAAAACTCCTGCTGGTAAAAGGTTTTGCGTCAGCAGATCCTGCCGTGGAATATGCGCAGATTGCAAGGACATTGGCGCCTACTGAAATCATTCCTTGGCTCACGGGCAACAAATACACGTTTACCATCATCACAGCACCAAACCTGGAGCTGTTAAAAGGCACAACTGACATTTCTGTTTACAAGAAATTTCTAGAACAATATTTGCCGGGTAAGTTTTAAGCTAAGAGAAAAGAGAAGGGTTTTCCTTGTTATAAAAACAGGAACAATTGTTCCTTGCGTGAACGCCAACACTCAAACGTTAAACCTTGAGCTTGCTTGTGTATTCTCCCTTCTCTGCTTCAACTCTTAGCCTTAGCTTTGGCTGAGAAAATCTGAAAGAATTAATTCAACATATATGAAAAAAAGCCTCCGCATTTTCTGGATCGTGTTCTTTTCCGGATTTGGTTTTTTTGTCCTCTTTATCCTGCTCTGCATCTTTGGTGTATTTGGTAAGCTGCCTTCACTAAAAGAACTGGAGAACCCCAGTATCCTGCAGTCTTCAGAAGTATTTGCTGCCGATGGTACGCTGATGGGTAAATACTATACAGAAAGAGGAAACCGCAGTAACGTTTCTTACCGGGATATTTCACCGCATGTCATTAATGCGTTGATTGCTACAGAGGACGAACGTTTTTATGATCATGCCGGCATTGATGCAAAATCAACCATGCGTGCTGTGTTTCTTTTGGGTAAAGAAGGGGGTGGTTCTACCATCACGCAACAGCTGGCGAAAGCGCTGTTGGCACAAGGCACAAAGAACAAAGCGTGGCGTGTGATTGAAAAGTTCAAGGAGTACATCGTGGCCATCCGCCTGGAGCGCAACTTCACCAAGGAAGAGATTATTGCCCTCTACCTTAATGCTGTTCCTTACGGCGATAATATTTACGGTATCAAGAATGCCTCAAAAACTTATTTTCAAAAAGACCCCTACCAGCTTACTGTTGACGAAGCAGCCCTGTTAGTAGGTATGTTGAAAGGAAACTCGCTTTATCACCCGGTTCGTAATCCAAAAGAAGCGAAGGAACGTCGGAACGTGGTGATTGATCAAATGGAGAAGAATGCAAAGCTTTCTAAACCTGATGCGAAGAAGTACAAAGCACTACCAATTAAACTTAACTACCATAAACTGGATGAAAACGCCGGCTATGCGCCTTATTTCCGTGAAGTACTACGTAATGAAGTGAATAGTGTATTAAAAGGTCTGGAGAATCCGGACGGTGATGAATACAGCGTATACAAGGACGGGCTGAAGATCTATACTACCATTAATCCACGCATGCAGGAGTATGCAGAGGAAGCAGTTGCGCAACAAATGCCTATTCTTCAAAGAGCTTTGAATAACCAGCGTAACGTAAAAACAGGCTCTGTTTGGAAAGGGCACGAAGACGTGCTGGAAAGAGCAATGAAAGCTAGTGATCGTTGGAAAGTTATGAAAGAAGAAGGCCTTGGCGATAAAGACATCAAACTGGCTTTTAATACAAAAGTTCCGATGAAGGTTTTTGCCTGGAACCCGAAGCGTGAAAAAGATACAGTGATGACGCCGATGGATTCTATTAAATACCATCGTCAAATGATGCAAACAGGTTTCATTGCGATGGACCCGGTAACAGGTGAGATCAAGGCATGGGTCGGTGGTATCAATTTCAAAACCTACAAACTTGACCACGCACAACTGGGCGTAAAACGCCAGGTGGGATCCACTATCAAGCCACTACTCTACTGCCAGGCAATGGAAGAAAGAGGCATGTCACCTGAATCTACCGTGTACGATCAGCAACAGTCGTTTGGAAACGGCCAGTTAGTACCGGCCACTACGAAAAGCTGTAGAGGTGGTGCTACGAGCATGGCATCCGCCCTGGCATGGAGCCGTAACTGTGCAACTGCCTACATTATGAAACAGGTCGGCGCGGCACAATTTTCAAATTTCTTAGAACGCATTCAAATACCCACAAAAGTTGAAGCCTTCCCTTCTATCGCTTTAGGTTCATGCGATCTGTCGCTTTACGAAATGTTGTGGGGCTATACCATTTTTCCTGGTGGTGGTTTTTCTACCAAGCCAACTTTTATCAGCCGTATTGAAGACCGTAACGGTAACGTTATCTATCGTTCAAACATTGGCGCTAACCGCAAACAGGTAGTGAGTGAAGCAACGGCTTACAAAATGGCGAAGATGATGGAAGGCCCAGTAACGAAAGGAACAGCGAAAGGCTTAATGCAGGATTTAGGTGTAAAAGAAATGGGAGGCAAAACAGGTACTACCAACGATAACGCTGATGCCTGGTTCATGGGTTTCACACCGGAACTGTTAGCAGGTGTTTGGGTAGGTTGTGATGATCGTTTCATTCGCATTGAGAGTGCGCAGGGCTATGGTGGAACAGCCGCCCGTCCTATCTTTCAGGCGTTCTTCAAGAAAGCATTGAATGATAAAAACATAGGCCTGAACAAAGAAGCGGTGTTCCCAGTACCAGCCGACCTGGAGAACCAAATCACCAATGCTGATATCATGGAGATTATTCCGGAGTATGATGATGCCTCAGGGGATAATCCAGACATGAACGCCGATGACTATACGCTTGACACCACTTCTTACCAGAACATGAAACCGGAATCAGAGAAGCCAGCAATTGACGAGGAAAAACCAAAGAACGAACCGAAGCGGGATACGCCAACCAAAAAAGCCACACCAATTGGTGCACCGCAGGAGGAAAAGAAGGAGAAAAAAGGAATCTTCAATAAGCTGTTTGGAAAGAAAGAGAAGGAGAAAGAACCAGAGCAGAAGTCGAACGATTATTAATCGCAACCATGATTTGGTAGGATTTCAAGGATTCGAAAGAAATAGAAACAATCTTTATAGCACTAGAGTCGTTCAGCAATGGACGGCTCTTTTTTTAAAACCCACACTTCATTTTCATATCCCGATCCAGTCAGAAAAAAAGACTTTTCTATTTCATTTGAATCCAGCTGATCCTTCCAAATCCAGGTTTAGATATTTCCGGCAAATCACTAAATTCCCCCCAAATCGTGGTTCAAAGACATTTATCTTTGCGCAACTTCAAAATCACTTATGAGTATTCTTGTCAATAAAGATTCAAAAGTGCTGGTACAGGGTTTCACCGGTACCGAGGGCACTTTCCATGCTTCGCAGATGATCGAGTACGGAACCAATGTTGTAGGTGGTGTTACGCCTGGAAAAGGTGGCACTTCTCACCTCGACAGAAAGGTGTTTAACACCGTTGCGGATTGCGTGAAGGAAACCGGTGCAAATGTGTCTATCATTTTCGTTCCGCCAGCGTTTGCTGCTGATGCGATTATGGAAGCGGCCGATGCAGGTGTTGCCTTGGTGGTGTGTATTACGGAAGGCATACCGGTTCAGGACATGGTAAAAGTGAAAAACTTTTTACAAGGCACGAATACACGTTTAATTGGACCTAACTGTCCAGGTGTAATCACTGCTGGAGAATGCAAAGTAGGTATCATGCCAGGCTTTGTTTTCAAGCAGGGAAGAATTGGAATTGTTTCCAAGTCGGGAACGCTTACATACGAAGCAGCTGACCAGGTAGCAAAAGCTGGCCTCGGTATTTCAACAGCTGTTGGTATCGGTGGCGATCCCATCATTGGGACAACCACAAAAGAAGCCGTAGAACTTTTCATGAACGATCCTGAAACTGATGCGATCGTTATGATTGGTGAAATCGGTGGTGGCATGGAAGCAGAAGCAGCCCGCTGGATCAAAGAATCCGGAAATCAAAAGCCGGTTGTAGGTTTCATTGCTGGCCAAACGGCTCCTCCCGGACGCCGCATGGGTCATGCTGGTGCCATTGTAGGCGGCGCAGAAGATACAGCGGAAGCCAAAATGAAGATCATGGATGAATGTGGAATTCATGTAGTACAAAGCCCGGCTGATATTGGCAAGACAATCGCCAAAGTTTTTGCCAGCCAGCAGGCATAATTCAGCAATCAAAGAATTGTTACAAAACAGCCTATCGTTTGATAGGCTGTTTGCTTTTATGTCTTTTAAAAAAGAATCTCGTTAAATAAGAATAGTGCAGTCAATGACATTTTCAAATGCTATCGGCTTCCAATAAAAAGTGAGGCCCCTCTAAGTCGAAGGGCCTCGTCGCATTCAATAAGGTCTCGGATCGGACTGCATCTTACAGTCGAATCCGGAAGTAGGTTTGTGCATCTTTCAAGAGCATATCATAGAAGGCTATCAACCGGCATCGTTTAGTGCACGATTGATAAAGTATCGTTAAGGAAAAAAGGCTTTTAGAAAGCTTTTACGATTGAAGATTCTCTTGCTTTTAAACTTCGCAAATCACTGGCAACAATCAAGATAAAAGCAGCTCACATTCGTGTAACAAAGCCATCTTGCTGATAGCTGCTGTACCTACCTGTTCGCACACAAGTCCGCCAGCAATATTGGCTATCTCCGCCATCAGGTGAACATTTTTTCTAACTGCGTAAACCAGCGATGCAACAGCAATTACTGTATCACCGGCACCGGATACATCGGCTATGTTGCGGATATGTGAAGGAATGATATTAGCGCTTTCCCCATGCTGGTAAAAAACACCTTTTTCAGAAAGTGTTATGAAAGAGATATAGTGGTGAAGCTGCAAACGCAAGGCTTCATGAATGTCTTTTAAGACAGGTAACTCAGGACTTGCACTGATCAGGTTCAGTGCTTCTTTTACTTCCTTCAAATTTGGTTTAAAGATGTCAACGCCTTGGTAAGCAAAAAAGTTTTTTCTCTTAGGGTCAACCGCAGTCAATACCTCATGTTCTTTACAGATAGCGATCACTTCTTTGATCACCATCTCTGTTAAAACACCTTTGTTATAGTCTTCTAAAATCACAATCTGCGGCTTCTCGTTTTCCACGAAAGCCCGGAAGTTGCTGAGCAAATTTTCCTGCTCTGTCTCTGATAAATCATTGGTGATTTCTGCGTCCAAACGCATCATCTGCTGGTTGCGACTGATGATACGGGTTTTGTTGGTCGTAATCCGATGATTACTGCGCAGAATATAATTTGTATCGATGCCTTTATTCGCAAAAAGCTGGTTTAAACATACTGCATCATCATCCTCCCCTGTCATCGAAATAACGAAAGCCTGTGCTCCTAGCGATTGAAGGTTCAGTGCTACGTTGCCCGCGCCACCAATTCGTTGTTCTTTTTTTGAAACCGAAACAATAGGCACGGGAGCCTCTGGAGAAATACGGTCTACTCCTCCCCATAGATATGTATCCAACATCACATCACCAATAACACCAACCTTAATGTTTGTGAAGTCCTGAAACAGTTGACCGACATTTTCCATTTTATTGCGCCGTTTTTTTGCGGGCCAAAGCAACGAAATAAATTGGAATTCCAAGAAGAACAATGCCAAGACCATAATAAGGATAGGCGCCCTGGTACATGATCAGCAAAGTACAAAACGCAGTACCCATTAAAATATAGATGGCAGGAAGTACCGGATATCCAAATGCTTTGTACGGTCTCTCCGCATCCGGCCGCTTTTTACGAAGAATAAAAATGCCGGCAATGGTTAACACGTAAAACAGTACGACTACAAAAGAAACCATGTCGAGAAGGTTACCATATTGTCCGCTTAAGCAAAGTGCACAGGCCATGGCACATTGAATCCAGAGAGCATATTCTGGTACCGCATTCTTATTTAAGGTTCCGGTTTGTTTAAAGAACAAACGATCGTTTGCCATGGTGTAGTAAACCCTTGCGCCGGCGAGAATCAATCCGTTGTTACAGCCAAAGGTTGAAACCATGATGAGCACTGCAAGTATTGTGGTTCCGATTGCACCAAAAATTTCATTTGATACGGATAAAGCAATACGGTTATCCGTTGCAAAGGCCAGATCATTTAAAGGCAATACAGAAATATACATCAGGTTAGCTGCTACATAAATCACGGTTACGATCAGCGTCCCCAGAAACAGGCTTAAGCCAATGTTACGTTGAGGATTCTTCACTTCGCCTGCGATGAAGGTTACGTTGTTCCAGGCGTCGGAACTGAAAATACTGCCTACCATGGCCGAGGCAATTGCACCTAACGCAGCTACACCAATCAATGGTGTAAAGATGTTTGCAGTACTTCCGGGATCCATACGGCTGCTGTGCTGTTTGATAGTCCAGGCGTCCTGCCAGTTAGCATCCCAAATGGCTCCTTTTGCTGCAAAAAAACCGGCAATGATCAAACCAAACAAGGCAATAAGTTTGGCCAAAGTGAATGTGGTTTGAATGAGCTTACCGCTTTTGATACCACGTGTATTGATGTAAGTAAGCAGAACAATTAATGCAATGCCCACAACTTGTGCCGCAGTTATCTTATAACCCTCTGCGCTTCCAAGTAAAATATTTCCGTCTCCTAATGAAGGCACTAGATAGCCAAGAAACTTGCCGAACGCCACGCCAACAGCCGCGATCGTTCCTGTTTGTATCACCGCAAAAAAGCTCCATCCATAGAGGAAGCCAACAAAGGGATTATAAGCTTCACGCAAGTAAACATATTGTCCTCCGGCTTTCGGAAACATTGCACTCAGCTCACCATAACTTAAAGCAGCTGTCAATGTCATAAATCCCGTAATCAGCCAGGCTGCTATGAGCCAACCCGCTGAGCCAAGGTCCTTCAGCATGTCAGCACTTACAATGAAAATACCCGAGCCGATCATGGACCCGGCAACGATCATGGTTGCATCGGTTAATCCAAGGGAACGTTTGAATGATTTATCTTCTGCAATGGCTTCCTTCGGAGTTAGTACTGGTTCTTGCATGCAAGCAAATTTTTTTGGAAGATAGGGATTCAGACGTGAAAGCTGAAGGGTCAATCGTGAAAAGTGAAAGCAGTGGCAATACTATGCATCTCTACTGCGGCAGTCAAATTTGTTTTAAGACCTGATCAATCGCTTAAAGCAAAACAGGAGAAGCTACTGCTTCTCCTGTTTCATATCTGACGTCTGACGTCTTATTTCTTTTTATACTTATCGTTTAAACCTCTCAGCAGGTCTGCCGTGATGTCGTAAGCGCTATCCCGGTAAAACATAAATCCAGGCTCGTAAGCTAGAATGTAGGTATAACCTTTGTTTTTGTTATACTCCTTTAGGAAATCTTCGACTTTGTTTTTTACTTCCTGCATTTTGCGCATCGATAAATCCTGCAGCTTAATTTCCCATTGCTGTTTTGCCGCAGCGAAGCGTTGCTGCATCTGCACGATATCGCGGTTTGCATTCTCCGAATCCTGCGAAGACATTGTCTGCGCCTGGCTTTGATACTGCGTTACTTTGTCGTTATACGTCTTTTGCAAACGAGCCAGTTCGTTGTTCATCTTTTCTTCTTCCCTGCTGATTTCGGACTTCACCTCTTTAACTAACGCAAAGGAATTGTTCAGGGAGTCCATTTCGAAATAGGCGATCTTAAAATCACCGGTAGGAATCGCACCCTCTGTTTTTGTAGATGAAGCAACCTTGGTTGTATCTACTGGTTTCTTATTTGAGGAGAAATGCAAATAAAAAAGTACGGCAACAGCAACAAGCAGCACCACATTTAAAACAAGCGAAGCATTCTTCATGCAAGAGAAAATTTAGAACGACGAAAATAATTGTATCGGGCGGTTTTGAAACGTTAATTTAAACACGATTGAAAAGGACGAATTGCACGAATATTCTATAGTACAATTGGTTCACTAAATACTCAGCAGGACTCATCTAAAAAGAAAAAGGAGCAAGATGATCTTGCTCCTTCGTATAATAATTCGCTTAATTCGAGATTACTCTTCGTCGTCAAACGTCATCGCTTCACGAGCTGTTTGCAGCAATTCATATTCTTCCTTGCTACCAACGATCATGTTCTCAAACTCACGAAGACCAGTACCGGCAGGAATCAGGTGACCAGTGATTACGTTCTCCTTCAGACCAATCATATCGTCCGTCTTGCCCTGGATAGCGGCAGATGACAATACCTTCGTTGTTTCCTGGAACGACGCGGCAGATATCCAACTTGGTACACCCAGAGATGCTTTCGTGATACCTAACAACGTTGGTTGCGAAGTAGCAGGTTTTGCATCACGGAATTCCACCAGCTTCTTATCGTTACGACGCAGAATTGAGTTCTCTTCACGCAACTCACGGAGAGTAACGATCTGACCAGCTCTCATCTTTGTTGATTCGCCTGGCTCGGTTACCACTTTCTTGTCATAGATGTGGTCGTTCTCTTCGATGAACTCGAATTTATCAACCAGATCTTCTTCCAAGAATTTGGTATCACCCGGATCAACAATCGATACTTTACGCATCATTTGGCGAACGATGACTTCAATGTGCTTGTCATTGATCCTTACACCCTGTAAGCGATAGACTTCCTGGATTTCATTCACCACGTACTGTTGTACAGCGAATGGTCCCTGGATGGCAAGAATATCCTGCGGTGCAATCTGGCCGTCTGATAATGCATTACCGGCTTTTACGAAGTCACCATCTTGCGCCAGGATCTGGCGAGTTAATGGAACCAAATATTTACGGGTTACACCATCTCTTGCTTCAATGATGATTTCGCGGTTACCACGCTTCACGGCACCCATTGTTACCACACCATCAATCTCCGATACGATCGCAGGGTTCGATGGGTTACGGGCTTCGAACAATTCCGTTACACGTGGAAGACCACCGGTGATATCACGCAGTTTACCTAACACACGTGGAATCTTCACTAACACCTGACCAGCTTTTACTTCGTCATTTTCGTCGATGACGATGTGGCTACCGGTTGGTAAGTTGTATGATTTGCGTTCTTTTCCTTCAACAATGATAGATGGGATCTTTGTCTTGTCTCTTGTTTCAATAACCACTTTCTCGCGGTGACCTGTTTGTTCGTCAGACTCTTCGCGGAAGGTGATACCCTCGATGACATTCTCAAACTTCACTGTCCCGTTCAACTCGGCAATGATTACGTTGTTGAATGGATCCCATGTACAGATTACATCACCTTTCTTAATTTGCTGCCCGTCTTTTACATTCAGGGTAGCACCGTAAGGAATGTTGTTAGTAATCAGCAAACGATCAGCTTTTTGATCCATGATCCTGGCTTCACCTGTACGACCAATAACAACTTGTACTTTATCGCCTTCGTTGTTAGTTGTTGTTACAGAGCGAATACCATCGAATTGTATTGTACCATCAAACTTCGCAGTTAAGGTAGATTCTACTGATGCAGAACCGGCAACACCACCCACGTGGAAGGTACGAAGCGTTAACTGTGTACCTGGTTCACCAATGGACTGTGCAGCGATGATACCGACTGCATCACCTTTCTGTGCCATGTAACCTGTAGCCAGGTTTTTACCATAACACTTCACACAAGTACCACGCTTCGCTTCACAAGTCAGTACTGAACGAATTTCAACGGTTTCAATACCGGATGCTTCAATGCGTTTGGCAACACCTTCGGTGATTTCCTCACCGGCAGGTGTGATCAACTCATCGGAAAGCGGATCGTAGATATCGTGAACCGATGTACGGCCTTCGATACGATCTGCCAATGGTTCGATGATGTCTTCGTTATCTTTTAATGCAGAAGTTGCAATACCACGGAGTGTTCCGCAATCTTCTTCTGTAATAACTACGTCTTGTGCAACGTCAACAAGACGACGGGTTAGATAACCGGCATCGGCTGTTTTTAGGGCCGTATCGGCAAGACCTTTACGGGCACCGTGGGTAGAGATGAAGTAATCCAATACGTTCAATCCACCTTTAAAGTTGGAAAGGATTGGGTTCTCGATGATCTCTGAACCAGTAGATCCAGATTTACGTGGCTTTGCCATCAGACCTCTAATACCTGCCAACTGCTTGATCTGTTGTTTAGAACCACGGGCACCGGAATCCAACATCATGAATACTGAGTTGAAACCTTGCTTATCGGTTGCTAATTCACGGATCAATGTTTCAGTAATACGGGTATCCACACGAGACCAAATGTCAACGATCTGGTTATAACGTTCGTTGTTGGTGATGAGACCCATGTTGTAGTTCTCCCACACTTCTTCTACTTCACCTTTTGCGTTATCCACCAACTCTTGTTTGATGTCAGGGATGATCAGGTCATTGATAGAGAAGGACAAACCCCCACGGAAGGCCATACGGAAACCAAGCTGCTTGATATCATCAAGGAACTTCGCTGTTTTTGGAACGTTAGTGATAGAGATGATATCACCAATGATTTCACGCAGGTTCTTCTTCGTCAACAGGGCGTTTACGAAACCAACTTCTTTTGGAACAAACTGGTTGAAGATTACACGACCAACAGTTGTTTCAATCAACTTGTTTGTCAGTGTACCATCGTTGTTGCGGAAATTCGTTTTTACACGAATGTGCGCATGCAGATCGATGCGGTTTTCATTGTAAGCAATGATCACCTCTTCTTCGCTATAGAATGCTTTTCCTTCACCACGAACTTTTACAGCTTCTGTAGACTTGCGTCCTTTTGAGATGTAGTACAGACCGAGTACCATGTCCTGAGAAGGCAGGGTAATTGGCGTACCGTTCTGTGGGTTCAGGATGTTGTGAGAAGCAAGCATCAGTAACTGCGCTTCCAAAATAGCCGCGTGGCTTAATGGAACGTGTACCGCCATCTGGTCACCGTCAAAGTCGGCGTTGAATGCTGACGTTACAAGTGGGTGCAGCTGGATCGCTTTACCTTCTACTAATTTCGGCTGGAAGGCCTGGATAGATAAACGGTGCAACGTTGGGGCACGGTTTAACATTACCGGGTGACCTTTCAGAATATTTTCAAGGATATCCCAAACAACAGCTTCTTTTTTATCAACAAGCTTCCTTGCGGACTTTACTGTTTTTACGATACCTCTTTCGATCAATTTGCGAATAATAAATGGCTTGAACAATTCAGCAGCCATGTCTTTTGGAAGACCGCACTCGTACAATTTCAGTTCAGGACCTACCACGATAACCGAACGACCAGAGTAGTCAACACGCTTACCGAGAAGGTTCTGACGGAAACGACCTTGCTTTCCTTTCAGTACATCAGAAAGTGATTTCAGTGCACGGCCACCTTCTGCTTTAACCGCATTTGATTTACGGCTGTTATCAAACAAGCTGTCAACAGCTTCTTGCAACATACGCTTCTCGTTACGCAAGATTACCTCCGGTGCCTTAATCTCCAACAAACGCTTCAAACGGTTGTTACGGATGATTACACGACGATATAAATCGTTCAGGTCAGAAGAAGCGAAACGACCACCATCCAACGGAACTAAAGGACGCAGTTCTGGTGGAATAACTGGAATGTATTGCATTACCATCCACTCAGGACGGTTAGAGATTCTTGTTTGTGCATCACGGAAGCTTTCAACAACCGACAAACGCTTTAAGGCGTCAGCCTTACGTTGCTGAGAAGTTTCAGTTGCAGCTGCATTACGCAGGTCAAAAGACAAAGTATCAAGATCGATACGAGCAAGCAGATCATGAACTGCTTCCGCACCCATTTTGGCGATGAACTTGTTTGGATCTTCATCAGGCAGGTACTGGTTGTCTTTTGGAAGGGTATCCAGAATATCCAGGTACTCTTCTTCTGTCAAAAGATCGCCGTAGTTCTGGCCTTTATCTGCACGCAGACCTGGCTGGATGACTACAAAACGCTCATAGTATACGATAGACTCTAATTTCTTAGAGCTCATACCGAGAAGGTAACCAATTTTGTTAGGCAGGGATTTGAAGTACCAGATGTGTACAACAGGTACAACAAGCTTGATATGTCCCATGCGTTCGCGACGAACTTTCTTCTCTGTTACTTCAACACCGCAACGGTCGCAAACAATGCCTTTATAACGGATGCGCTTGTACTTACCGCAGGCACATTCGTAGTCTTTTACAGGACCAAAAATTCTTTCGCAGAACAAACCGTCTCTTTCCGGCTTGTACGTACGATAGTTAATGGTTTCAGGCTTAAGGATTTCACCGAAGCTCTTTTCCAAGATGCTGTCCGGCGAAGCCAAACCAATCGTAATCTTCGAAAACGTTGGTCTTGGACGATTGTCTCTTTTATTAAAAGCCATTTTTGATTATTTCTAGTTTGTAGATTCTGTTTCGTGAACGGTGAATTGTCAGTGGTGAGTTAGAGCTTTCACTCACCATTCACCACTGACCAATCACGCTATTAATCGTGGAACTTAAGATCAAGACCTAAGCCGCGTAATTCATGTACCAATACGTTGAATGATTCAGGAATTCCGGCACGAGGAATGTTCTCGCCTTTCACAATTGCTTCGTATGTTTTTGCACGACCGATAATGTCATCCGACTTGATGGTTAACAACTCTTGCAAGATGTTAGAAGCACCGTAAGCTTCAAGAGCCCACACCTCCATTTCACCAAAACGCTGACCACCAAACTGCGCTTTACCACCCAACGGCTGCTGTGTAATCAAGCTATATGGTCCGATGCTTCTTGCGTGCATCTTATCATCCACCATGTGGTGAAGTTTGATGACATAGATGACACCCACAGTTGCCTTCTGGTCAAAGCGTTCGCCAGTTTCACCATCATACAGGTATGTGTGACCGTACATCGGGATACCAGCTTCTTCGCAATAACGTGCAATATCTTCTGTACTTGCACCATCAAAGATCGGCGTAGCGAACTTGGTTCCAAGCTCCATGCCTGCCCAACCTAAAACAGTTTCGTAAATCTGTCCGAGGTTCATACGAGAAGGTACACCAAGCGGGTTCAGAACAATATCCACAGGCGTTCCATCTTCCAGGAACGGCATGTCTTCGGCACGAACGATTTTCGCAACGATACCTTTGTTACCGTGCCGACCGGCCATCTTATCACCCACTTTCAACTTACGTTTTACAGCGAGGTAAACTTTCGCAAGTTTCAATACACCAGCTGGTAATTCATCACCGATAGAGATGTTGAATTTCTCACGCTTATAACGACCTAATTCTTCGTTGTACTTAATGCTGTAGTTGTGAAGAAGGATGTTGATCTGCTCATCAACTTTTGCATCACCAGTCCAACCAAGCGGATTTACGTTCATGTAGTCAATCTGCGCCAGGTTCTTCTGAGTGAACTTCGCTCCTTTACCAATCAATACTTCACCGAAGTTGTTGCTCACACCTGCAGAAGCTCTGTCTTTCAACAGGGTTTGCAGTTTATCAAGCAATACTTCCATCAGCGCAGAGGTATTCTTCTCATGCTCTTTTTCTTGTTTTTCCAGAGCGGCTTTCTCACGAACCTTTGCGTTCTTGTCTTTTTTCGCTCTTTGGAACAATTTCTTACCAATCACCACACCTTCTACACCATTTGGTGCTTTCAGCGAAGCATCTTTTGCATCACCGGCTTTATCACCGAAGATGGCACGCAGAAGTTTTTCTTCCGGTGTTGGATCTGATTCACCTTTCGGTGTAATCTTACCAATCAGGATATCACCTTCTTTGATTTGAGCACCGATGCGAATGATACCATTCTCATCGAGGTCTCTTGTTGCTTCTTCTGAAACGTTTGGAATATCTGGAGTCAGTTCTTCTTCACCCAGCTTTGTATCACGTACTTCCAGTTCATATTCGGAGATGTGAACAGAAGTAAACATATCTTCTTTTACTACTCTTTCAGAGATTACGATGGCATCCTCGAAGTTGTAACCTTTCCATGGCATGAATGCCACTTTCAGGTTCTTACCAAGAGCAAGCTCACCATTTTGTGTAGCATAACCTTCGGTTAAGAAATCACCGTCTTTAACACGCTGACCTTTCTTTACAGCAGGCTTCAGGTTGATAGAAGTTTCCTGGTTGGTTTTGATGAATTTAGTCAACCGGTAGATTACTAAATCATCTTCGAAAGAAACCAAACGTTGTTCATCGTTACGATTGTAACGCACATGAATTTCGTTAGCATCTACAAACTCAACCACACCATCACCATCCGCGTGAATTTGAATACGGGCATCACGGGCAGCTTTGCCTTCCAGACCAGTACCAACGATCGGCACATCAGGACGCAGAAGCGGCACCGCCTGACGTTGCATGTTCGAACCCATCAGGGCACGGTTAGCATCGTCATGCTCAAGGAATGGAATCAATGACGCGGACAAACCAACGATCTGGTTTGGCGCAACGTCCATGTATTCTACTTCATTTTTATCTAAGATTGGGAAGTCACCAGTCTCACGGCTTACGATACGATCTTCAGCGAAGTTTCCTTTTTCATCAAGCGGCGTGTTGGCCTGGGCAATTTTCGCCAAGTCTTCTTCTTCCGCACTCAGGAAAGTCAACTGCTTGGTATCTACTTTACCGTTTGTCACCTTGCGATAAGGTGTTTCGATAAAGCCCATTTCATTGATAGAAGCGTGTACGCAAAGCGTAGAGATCAAACCAATGTTTGGACCTTCTGGTGTTTCGATGGTACACAAACGACCGTAGTGCGAATAGTGTACGTCACGAACCTCAAAGCCTGCTCTTTCACGGCTCAGACCACCGGGTCCGAGAGCGGAGATACGACGCTTGTGCGTGATCTCAGAAAGCGGGTTTGTCTGATCCAGAAACTGGGACAATTGAGATGTACCAAAGAAGGAGTTGATCACGGAAGAAAGTGTTCTTGCATTGATCAGATCAACTGGAGTAAATACCTCGTTGTCACGTACGTTCATTCTTTCACGGATGGTACGGGCCATACGGGCCAGACCAACGCCGAACTGAGCATATAACTGCTCTCCTACTGTACGAACACGACGGTTAGACAGGTGATCGATATCATCAATCTCCGCCTTGCCGTTCGTTAAACGAACCAGGTATTTAATGATGAGGATGATGTCCTCTTTGGTTAATGTTTTTTGCTCTTTCTCTGCATTTAAACCAAGCTTGCGGTTGATCTTGTAACGACCAACTTCACCTAGGTCATAACGCTTGTCAGAGAAGAACAATTTATCGATAATGCCTCTTGCCGTTTCGTTATCCGGCGCATCAGCACCACGCAACTGACGGTAGATCACCTGAACCGCTTCCAGTTCAGAGTTAGAGGTATCCTTATTTAATGTGTTATAGATGATAGCATAATCACCACCCACGTCTTCTTTCTGAACAAAGATGGATTTGATATCCATTTCGGAAATGGTATCAACGGCTTCTTCATCCAAAACTGAATCACGCTCTAATACTACTTCGTTCCGCTCGATAGAAACAACCTCACCGGTATCTTCATCTACGAAATCTTCCACCCAGCTGCGGAGTACGCGGGCAGCTAAACGGCGACCGATATATTTTTCAAGGTCTTTCTTGTTTCCTTTCACTTCGTCGGCCATTCCGAATAATTCCAGAATGTCTTTATCGGTTTCGTAACCGATGGCACGAAGGAGGGTTGTTACCGGGAACTTTTTCTTACGGTCAATGTATGCATACATCACGTTGTTGATGTCGGTAGCAAATTCCATCCACGCACCTTTGAACGGAATTACTCTTGCAGAGTAGATCTTGGTTCCGTTCGGGTGAATAGACTGACCGAAGAATACACCTGGTGAACGGTGTAACTGAGAAACCACCACACGTTCAGCTCCGTTGATCACGAAGGTTCCGCGAGGTGTCATATATGGGATATTTCCAAGGAATACATCCTGAACGATAGTTTGGAAGTCAATGTGCTCTTCATCATTACAGCTCAGGCGAAGCTTTGCTTTCAGAGGAACAGCGTACGTCAATCCACGCTCCATACACTCTTCGATGGTGTAACGGGGCGGATCAATAAAATAATCAAGAAACTCCAGAACGAAAATGTTACGGGTATCCGTGATCGGGAAATTTTCCTTAAACACACGGAATAAGCCCTCCACATTTCGTTTGTCGGGAGTGGTTTCGAGCTGGAAAAACTCTTTGAAGGACTGAATTTGAACCGCAAGGAGATCAGGAGTATCGGCAATATTTCCAATTTTGCCGAAGTTGATCCTTTGATTCGTTGTTGTAGACTGCATAAATTTACAAACCGGTTTTTATGTTCTTGACATAACGCAAAAGCTTACCTGGCCTCTGTTTCCGAGGAAACAAACGCCAAATAGATCAACTATTTAAGCTAGAATTTGCGACGTCAAATGTGTTTTTGGCCAAAACTAAAGGATTGCAAAAGTACGGATTTCCACTTCATGAACAAGTTTTTGCCGTCATCAAAGATTAAGCCACAAACTTTTGGGTTTTCATTAATAGATGGTAACTTTTTACCATGTCATTGAACCAATGGGCAAAGGACGCCTTAACATTTAATAAAAGAGACCGGATTGGTATGTTTTTATTTGTCGTTGCCGTAAGCGGAAGCCTTCTACTACCGAGAATGTTTTCCAAGCAACAGGAAGCACTTGCCTTGAAACAAGATTCGGTTTTGGTGATGGCAATGGATACGCTGGTGGAGCGACAAGCCAATAGAAAAGATTTTAGCCATGACCAGAAAGACGACTATTCTTACCGTTATGAAACCTCGCAAGGCAAAAGCTTTACGAATGGTGAACTCTTCTATTTCGATCCAAATACTGCATCATTGAACGACTGGCAACGGCTTGGTCTCAATGAAAAGACGAGCAGAACCATCCTGAAATATGTAAGCAAAGGCGGCAAGTTTTACAAACCCGAAGACCTGCAGAAGATTTGGGGTATGCCAGAAGGATTTTATGAACGAGTGAAAGCCTATGTTACCATAACGTCTGTCCGCAAGACTTATCCTTCTTATTCTGATAACAAGCCAGTTTTTGAGCGGGAAGAACGTAAGCCTGCCGTAGTTCAAATTAATGAAGCGGATACTTCAGCATTAATTGCCCTGCCGGGTATTGGCAGTAAGCTGTCGGCAAGAATTATTGCCTTCCGGGAAAAGCTTGGTGGCTTTTATTCTGTTGACCAGATTGGAGAAACCTATGGTCTACCGGATTCAACCTTTCAAAAGATAAAAGCAAGGCTTCAGGTTGATGGAAGCAACATCAGGAAAATCAATGTGAATACAGCAACAAAAGATGAGCTGAAAGCCCATCCCTACATCCGGTGGAATTTGGCGAACGCGATTGTAGAATACAGAAACCAGCATGGTGCCTTCAAAAGTTTAGAAGATCTGAAGAACATTGTATTGATTGACGAAGCCACTTTCAATAAAATCAACCATTATTTAAGCCTGTAACACCGCTTGCAGAATCTATTTCCAATTTCCGGCAACGGCAGTTAATTTCCCCTCATGAAGAAACTTTTACTCCTGTTAAGCTGTTTGCTTTCTCTCACGGTTTTTGGTCAAACCAAGTTTCCTGATAGTTGGACAGATGGAAAACACGTCATCGTAAATGGAGCTAAACTCTGGGTGGTGACATTTGGCAAGGGTGATCCGCTTATTCTAATTCCGGGCGGTCCTGGTGGTGTACACGTAGGCTTGCGCCGATTTGATACGCTTGCGAACAACCATATGCTCATTTACTTTGATGCCTTTGGAAGGGGAAAATCAGACACAGCAAAAGACGTAAGAGAATATACACTTGAGCGGGATATTGAAGACATAGAAGGCCTGCGAAAAGCTTTGAACCTTGATAAAATCAATGTGCTTGGTCATTCTTACGGCGGTGTTGTAGCACAGGGATATGCGATAAAGTATCCGCAACAGGTAAAGCACCTTGTGCTGGCAAACACTTTTCATAGTTACTTGATGTGGCAGGAAAATGATGATAATTACAACCGGGAAATCAGAACGAACTACCCCGAAGTATGGGACAGCCTAATGCGTATTCGTGAGCAAGGCTACGTCTCAAGTGATCAACTGCATCAGGATATTTACGGCAAGGTTCCGTATGGCTTTTTGTATGCTTACAATCCGGATAACTTCAAAGCAAGAGGAAACAAACCGTATCCAAATTCTTTTAATTCAAAACTGTATTACCAAATGGTTGGTAAGGACGGTGATTTTATTGTAGGTAATGACATTGGCAATTTTGATTATCGCCAGAAGCTGAAAGACCTTAAAATGCCAGTATTGATTTACGGCGGCCGTTATGACCGTGTTGCCGTTCCGTGGATGATGGTGAAGTATAAAGCTTACTGCCCACAGGCCCAATTTTTAATGTTTGAGAGATCCGGACACAATCCACAGGTAGAAGAACCAGAAGCATTATTTAAACTACTCAACGAATTCTTAGGTAAATAGTCGAAACAAAAAAGCCCCGCAAACGCAGGGCTTTTCAGTATGTTGGAAGAAGTGCAATTAAGCGATTTCAACATCAGCACCAGCTTCTTTCAGCTTCGCAGCGATGTCTTCAGCAGTTGCTTTATCAACACCTTCTTTGATTGGCTTCGGAGCGCCATCTACTAAGTCTTTTGCTTCTTTCAGACCCAAACCAGTTAAGTCTTTAACGATCTTAACTACGTTCAGTTTAGAACCACCAGCAGCTTTCAAGATAACGTTGAAAGATGTTTTCTCTTCAACTGCAGCAGCTGCAGGACCAGCAGGACCAGCGACAACTGCAGCAGCAGCTGGCTCGATACCATACTCAGATTTTAAGAAATCGGCCAATTCCTGTACTTCTTTTACAGTAAGACCTACTAACGTTTCAGCAAGTTGTTTAACGTCTGCCATTTTGATTAAATTTTTTCCCCCTTCATAGTATTCCACTCCGGAGGATGGTTTAAAAAAATTTGCCTTTGTTTGCCCTCAGGCCTGGGCTTTTATAAAGAAGCTGTCAGCTGTCGGCTTCAAGCTATTCTTCTTATTCTGCTGCCGGAGCATCGGTTGCAGGTGCATCCGCAGATGCTTCTGCAGTTGCGCCTTCGGCACCTTTCTCGTGGTGGTGCAACAAGGCAGCCAATACACGTTTAGCAGGAGATTGCAACAAGCCAATTACTTCACCGATCAATTCGTTCTTCGTTTTGATCTTCGTTAATGTAACGAGGTTGTTGTCGCCGCTGTAGATATCGCCGTTGATAAAAGCTGCTTTCAACTCAGGCTTTTCACCTTTGCTTTCCGTACGGAAAGAAGAAAGGATCAGGGCTGGTTCTTTTGGATTCTCGGAAAACAGTAACGCTGTTACGTTGTTCAAAGAATCGAACATGCCGGTGTAGCTGTCGTTGTTAAAAGACTCAAGGGCCTTTTTGATCAAGGTATTTTTTGCAACACGCATTTCAACATTTTTGCTGAAACATGCACGACGCAATTTGCTAACCTGTTCTACGGTCAGCGATTCTGTATTGGTAACATAGAAGTTGTTGTACTGAGAAAACTTCTCTTTCAACTCTCCTATGATCTCGTTTTTTTGTTCTTTAGTCATGATAATAAGTTTTATCCTGCGTAAGGATTAGTGAACAAAAGATTTAGTGTCGATAGCAATACCAGGGCTCATAGTAGAAGCCATAGTTAAACCTTTCAGGTACGTACCTTTTGCTGTTGCAGGTTTTGCTTTGATCAACGCATTGATCAACTCTTGTGCGTTACCAGCAATTTTATCAGGAGAAAAAGATACACGACCGATAGAAGCGTGAATGATACCAGCTTTGTCAACCTTGAAGGCGATTTTACCACCTTTTACTTCGTTAACAGCACTTGCTACATCGTTTGTAACGGTACCAGTCTTTGGGTTTGGCATCAGGTTACGAGGACCTAAGATCTTACCCAGACGACCAATCTTTGGCATTACAGCCGGAGTTGCAACGATAACGTCAACATCTGTCCAGCCACCTTCGATCTTTTGTACAAATTCATCTAAACCTACGTAGTCAGCACCGGCGCCTTTTGCTGCAGCTTCCTGGTCAGGACCGCAAAGCACCAATACACGTTTAGTTTTACCAGTACCATGTGGAAGAGTTACTGTACCACGGATAGCCTGGTCAGCTTTTTTAGGATCTACGCCTAAACGGATATGCAGGTCAACGGAAGCGTCAAATTTAGTAGTGTTTACTTCTTTTACTAATGCAGAAGCATCTTTCAAAGAGTAAGCTTTGTTCGCATCAACTTTACCGTTAACAGCTTTTCTTTTTTTCGGAATGAATGCCATTGTTAATTCGTTTTAAATGCGTTCAAAAATTATTTAGCAGGGGCTCCTTCTACTGTCAAACCCATGCTGCGAGCTGTACCAGCCACCATAGAGGCAGCGCTTTCCAATGTAAAGGCGTTCAGATCAGCCATTTTATCTTTGGCGATCTCTTCTACCTGTGCCCAGGTTACTTTGCCCACTTTCTGGCGGTTAGGCTCTTTTGAACCACTTTGAATTTTAGCGGCTTCCTTAAGCTGAACGGCTGCTGGAGGAGTTTTGATAACAAAGTCGAACGACTTGTCGGAGTAAACGGTTAACAGAACTGGAAGAACTTTTCCCATTCTGTCTTGTGTTCTGGCGTTGAATTGTTTGCAGAATTCCATGATGTTAACACCTTTGGAACCCAACGCCGGACCAATTGGAGGTGCAGGGTTAGCCTGGCCACCCTTGCACTGAAGCTTTACATAGCCAGTGATTTCTTTTGCCATTTTTCTTCTGATTTATTGGTTCAAGCGACCGTTCGGTTATCTACTAGGTCTCCCAAATTCCTCAATATTTCGCTGAGCGAAAATCTCTAAAGAACTCTTTGGGGTCGCAAATGTAGGCGAAAGATTTGGAATTGAAGGGCTCAGATTGCAGATTTTTTGTTAACTGTCCTCTATCCTTAGGCTTGTTCTGCCTAAGTTTGCAGCCTTTAAGCCCATCGATGATCAACAAAGTAAAGAGCCTCCTTTTTGGCCTGCTGAAAATAGACGGATACCTGACGGTGATACAGAAAAGCTATCTCACTTCTTTTCAGCTTGGGCTTTTAAAGAAAAATCCTTCCTACCGGTGGCACTACTTTGTCACCGAATTTTTGAAAGAGGGAGATCATATTGTTGATATCGGAGCCAACCTCGGCTATTTCACCACCCAGTTTGCAGAAAAAGTAAAAAGCGGTGGGCATTTGTACTGCGTCGAACCCGTTCAGCCTTTTCAAAAGCAGTTAAAAAAACTGATTAACGGAAAGCCCAATGTCACGCTTCTACCATTTGCTTTAGGAGAAGAAAACGACAAGGTCGTCACATTGGGAATACCTGCAGAGTTTCAAAAGCTAGGCTATTTGCGCCACGGCACCACTACCCTTTTGCACAGCGGAAACAGAGCCGATGGCAAGTATTCTTTTGAAGCAACCATGAAAAAGGGAAGCGATTTGTTTAATAACCTGCCGAAACTCGATTATATCAAGTGCGATATTGAAGGCTATGAAACAGTTGTTTTCCCTGAAATGCGCAACATCATTGAGAAGTATCAACCGATCGTTCAGTTGGAAACCTGGGGTGTGCAGCTGATGACAATGTATAATTTCTTCAAGGATTTGGGCTATGCAGCCTTTTACCTTGATGCTGGCAAGTTAAAACCGTTGGAGTCTAAACAGCAGGAACTTTGGGGAGAAAGTGATATCCTGTTTGTTTCTGCTTCTAAGCAGGAAAGAGTGAAGCCTTTTCTAGCATAGAAAGATACCTTTAGTTTACCCTTTCTTCCTCCATTTTTTGAGATCGAGATAATCGAGGAAATAAATGACCTTCAGCGAAAGATTGTTATTCTGCGATGCAGATAGCGTATTTGAAAGGTTTTTGAAATAGCCAATATCCGTATCTCTATCAAATCCTTCGATGTAGTTCTTCCAAACAACGTTTATAAAACTACCTGGTGCAAACTGTAATGTGTAAACCGCATCGATCGTAAAAAAATTGCGGTTTAGATCCCGGAGCGGAACAACATTGGCATATACGGAAGGCGAAAGATCGCCATTGAGCTTCAAGTCGTAAAGCTCCTTCTGTTTGACCTTACTCCAGTAATGTCTTGTCCTGAACGTGATGCCTGACTTGTTGTTAAAATTGTATTTAGCACTAAGTACATTCTCAATCGTCGTTCTGTCCCGCCTTGTAAAGACAACATTTCCACGGGGGATCAATCTTTGCCCAAATTCGTCATTCGGGGAATAATACCCGGCGTCATTTGAGAATGGATTCCAGAAGATGTCCTGACTAAGTGAGAATTTGTCGCTAAAACGGTAACGGTGTCCGATGTTTACTTCATGGTTCCGGCTATTGAACAAATTCCTGAACGCCGTAAAATAACTGGCGTTAACGGTATACTTTTTTGCATTGTTCGTCTCAAACCAAATATTGGTTTGAAAACGGGAGGGACTACGAAAAACACGTCCTTGTGCCCGAGGCTCGTAGAAATCATTTATCGTTGGTACATAGCCAACGAACGCACCCACAAACCAAAGGTTTTTCAGCTGCGCATTTGCATTAACGTTTGTATTAAAGCGCTGAAACTTTGTATTGACAGCCTGTAAATTAAACTGTTTATGAAGGTAGCTAAGTCCCGCATTGTAGTTGACCTGAATGCGGTTATACCATTTGCCGGGCTTTAACCAGCGGTAACCAGTCCAGAAATAATGATCAAGGTAGTTGTTGTTGAACAAGATGCCCATGTCATTAATGTCATACTTGTTGTCAACCAACTCCTGGGTAAGATTAAAATTCCATCGCCCCCCGGTTTTTCCAAAGCTAAGCATATGTGAATAGCCGGTTATCGCTTCGGAAGATGGGGATGCCGTTAAATGGCTGACAGAGACTTTCCCACTCCAGTTATATGTGTTTTTCTTGTTGTTGATATCAAACAAGGCTGCACTAACATTGGCATCATAGTCGGCGCCGCTGCGCAAAACATTTGTGTTGATGAATGAAACAGAAGAGTTGTTCTTCATCGTCTGGTCGAAAACCAGGATGTTGTAATTCGTAAGCGGCGAGGTTTCAATCTGTCGCCGATGTTTTGCATTGTCCTCCACCTCTGCATACATCGGCTTTGTAATGGCATTGAAAATACCTATACCGAGTCCTTTCTTCGTTCTTCCAGAAATCTTCGTTGCGTTAACGAGCTTCGATTCTGAAGGATTCCTGACGATTTTCTCATTGCCATTAAGCTGACCTTCAACATCCCAGTAATGAATCGGCTGACTACCGACTCGCCTTGAGTAAAACAAGTCGCCTTTGCTGAATAGTTCAGTGCCTTCATTGAAGAAGGGACGGTTCTCGTTGTATCGTACTTCAAATGGCGACACATTTAATACCTGGTTGTCGCTTTGCACTTGCCCAAAATCAGGTATCAAGGTCATATCAAGCGTAAATGCATCGGTGATACCGTATTTCACGTCCATTCCGCCATTAACGGAGGAAGTCCAATCCTTAGCCCCTGCCTTGTTTGCTGGGTAATGATTCACATACGTAGAGAAGTAGGGTGAGAACGACAAGCGCACCGGCGATTGTATCTTTTCTATTCCCGTCCAAAGACCTTCCTGGTTAACAAAACCGTTGACCTTTGGATCGATTGGGTTCCACATGTATTGTTGGCCGGTTTTGTTTCTTCTACGGGTGATGTTCAAGCCCCAAGTCTGGTTCTCGCTGCTCACAAAACGCACTGCAGAATATGGAATGCGCATCTCGAAACTCCAGCCGTTTTCATGGATCTTGGCTTCGCTGTCCCATACACTATTCCAACTGTCATCTTCACCTGCTGTATTTGAATACTTAGCATCAAACTGTTCGCCGTAAGGCGTTACATAAAAACCAAATCCGTTGATTTTATCATTGTATGTATCGAAGATGACGCCAACGAAATCATTAACACCAACTTTATCCCGACCAATCAATTCACGTGAGATACTGTCTTTTGTTCGTTCGTAACAAAAACCACCGATGTAAACAGAAGTATTATCGTAAAGTAGATAGACGACAGTTTTATTTGCGGAATTTTCGACCACACCAGGATTTGGTCTCCATTCTACGAAGTCTGTTGCCGGCTGCGCCTCTTTCCAGGCCGCTTCGTCAATCAAACCATCAATCTTTATAGCAGCAGTTGTTCGCTTTGCCGGGAGTTGTTTGGGAGCAGGAGCTTGAGCAAACGTTAGCAAAGTGCTTACGCACAAAATCTGTAATAATAAAAAGCGCATTAATCAGGATTTCAGAGTATTCTCAGGAACGAAAGTAGCTCGACTAAGAAAGGAAGGCCTTACCGTTTGTCAAAAACACACAATTGCTTGACAAACGGTAATAAAAAAGCCATCCGCGAAGGATGGCTTCACCATATTTAGATAAAATCTTAGCTCAGTTTTTCAACCTGCATGTAGTTCAATTCTACTGGTGTAGAGCGACCGAAGATTTTTACTGTTACTTTCAGCTTCTTCTTCTCGTCGTTTACTTCTTCGATAGTACCGTTAAAGTCGTTAAACGGACCTTCAATGATCTTGATGGTTTCGCCAACAATGAATGGTTCGCTCATGCTTACGCCACCGGCTTCCGCCATCTCGTCCATCTTACCCAGCATCTTGTTCACTTCAGCTTTGCGTAGGGCAATTGGGTTATCCTTTCCAAGGAAATGAATAACGTTAGATGTGTTTTTGATAATATCACGCAGGTCATCGCTCAGTTTTCCTTCTGCTATTTCAATCATTACATAACCGGGATAATAGTTACGTTCACGCATTACCTTTTTCCCGTTCTGTACTTTGTAAACTTTTTCTACCGGAAGAAAAACCTGCTTAACAATATGACTCCAGCCTCTTGATACTTCTTTATCGAGGTATTCTTTTACCTTTCTTTCCTTTCCACTCACCACACGCAGCACATACCACTTGGTTTCCTGCTGTTGCGGCTGCTCTTGTGTATTTTGTGCTGTAGCTTCCATTCTTAGAAAATTTTGTAAATGAACTTCAGTCCCGAAGCGGAAATTAAGTCCATCAAGGCCACTACGGCCGTGATCAATAAAGTAGCGGCCAGCACAATCATAGTTGATTGTTGCAACTGTGTCCAGTTAGGCCAACTTACTTTCTCCGCCAGCTCTTTGTATGAATCGCGGAAATAATTTGAAATCTTATTCATTGGTGGTTGTTACGTTAATCAGGTAATCCGGATATCCGTTTATACGGATGAACAGATACCTTTTGTTTGCACGGGCAGAGAGATTCGAACTCCCATCAACGGTTTTGGAGACCGCTATTCTGCCATTGAACTATGCCCGTTTGAAAGCTAAGAGCTACCCTTTGGGGATAGCTCTTAGCAATATTGAAGCAAATATAGAAGTATTTGCCAAACCTTTCGGCCAATAGCTAAAAGCTAAGGGCTAAAGGCTTATTTTAAGATATCAGTAACCTGACCGGCACCTACTGTACGGCCACCTTCACGAATCGCGAACTTCAAACCTTTTTCCATCGCGATTGGCTGAATCAGGTGAACAGTCAAGTTGGTGTTATCACCAGGCATTACCATCTCTGTTCCTTCTGGAAGGATAACCTCACCCGTTACGTCCGTTGTACGGAAGTAGAACTGAGGACGGTATTTGTTGAAGAATGGAGTGTGACGTCCGCCTTCTTCTTTGCTCAGTACGTAAACTTCACCTTTGAATTCAGTGTGCGGAGTGATAGAACCTGGCTTACAGATTACCATACCGCGACGGATCTGCGTTTTTTCAATACCACGCAACAACAGACCTGCGTTATCTCCAGCTTCACCTTCGTCAAGAAGCTTACGGAACATTTCAACACCAGTACAAGTAGAAGTCAAAGGAGCATCCATCAAACCTACGATTTCAACTGCTTCACCTACTTTAATACGACCTCTCTCGATACGGCCGGTAGCAACTGTACCACGGCCAGTAATTGAGAATACGTCTTCAACTGACATCAGGAATGCCATGTCAACTGGACGTGGAGGCAGCGGAATGTAGCTGTCAACTGCATCCATCAGCTCTTCTACTTTAGCAACCCACTTAGCATCGCCAGCAAGTGCGCCAGTAGCAGAACCCTGAATGATTGGAGTATTGTCACCGTCAAAACCGTAAGAGCTCAACAAGTCACGGATTTCCATTTCTACAAGCTCTAACAATTCTGCGTCTTCAACCAAGTCAACTTTGTTCATGAAAACAACGATACGAGGTACACCTACCTGACGAGCCAAAAGAATGTGCTCTTTTGTCTGAGGCATTGGACCGTCTGTAGCTGCCACAACTAAGATAGCACCGTCCATCTGCGCAGCACCGGTAATCATGTTCTTCACATAGTCAGCGTGACCAGGACAGTCAACGTGAGCATAGTGACGGCTAGCTGTCTGGTACTCAACGTGAGCGGTATTGATTGTGATACCACGCTCTTTTTCTTCAGGAGCACCATCAATTTCGTCGTATTTTTTTGCCTCAGCCATACCTTTTGAAGCCAAAATGGTAGTGATAGCCGCGGTCAAAGTGGTTTTACCGTGGTCAACGTGACCAATGGTACCTACGTTTACGTGGGGTTTATCCCTCTTAAAACTTTCTTTTGCCATCTTATCGGTTTTTAGTTGTGGAGTTTTTGTTTTTGTTTTCTCTCCTTCTCACCAACTAAAAGTTCGAAGGAAAATTTTTATGTTACCGGCTTCAGAATTTCTATTGAGCTTCTGTTGCGTCGCACACTTGTACGTTTGAGCCATCGGCCATCAGCATCCAGCAATCAGAAAATTCTAAACGCTGAGGGCTGAAAACAGACAGCTTTCTTGAGCCGTTATGGGGAATTGAACCCCAGACCTCTTCCTTACCAAGGAAGTGCTCTACCACTGAGCTACAACGGCGTAGTTCAGTTGGCAGTAATCAGTTGGCAGTTGGCACCAGCAGTTTTAAAACTGCAAACTGCTAACTGCAGACCGCAAACTGAAAAGAGCGGAAGACCGGGCTCGAACCGGCCACCTATAGCTTGGAAGGCTATCGCTCTACCAAATGAGCTACTTCCGCTTGCATCAATTATTAATTAATCATCACTAATTAATAACTCAAAGAACCGTGGGCAGGAGTGGATTCGAACCACTGAAGTCGAAAGACAGCGGATTTACAGTCCGCCCCATTTGGCCGCTCTGGAACCTGCCCCTCAAAAGCTTTGAGCTGATAGCTGTCAGCTTAAAGCTTTTGAGCCACTTGTCGGAATCGAACCAACGACCTACTGATTACAAATCAGTTGCTCTACCAGCTGAGCTAAAGTGGCTTGTTTTTGTTTTTTAAAGAACTGCCCCGTTTTTCGGGATGGCAAAAGTATGGGAATTTGATCATTAGAAAAAAATCAGCGAAAAAATTTTTCATCAACATCAGGAAATAAAAAATCCCGCTCTTGGCGGGATTGAAGTTTTTTAAGCAGCTTGTCTTTCTTTTTTCTTCTTTATCTGCTGAACTAAGGCGTTGAAGGCCTCATCAAACGAAGTTTCAAAAGATTTGCTGGTGGACTTGACGAAGAAATCAGCGCGGGGTACATGCACTCGAATCTCCGCAACCTTGTCTTTGATAGTATGCACTACGTTGTCCAAAACCAGGTACACATCTACTTTGATGATCCGATCGTGATACTGAGATAGTTTTTCTAATTTCTTATTGACATACTCAATTAATTTCCTGTCAGCGTCAAAGTGAAGTGCTTGAACATGTACGATCATAGAATTGGTTTTTTATCTGTGAAAAAATGACTCAAAGAACTTAGCCAGGTGGCAGTATGAAGTTAGCCCTTGAAGCTCTGCAAACCAAACAGAAAAGGTAAAAATTTTTCGAGATGCGGAAAGATTTTTCAGGCCTTTGGATGAGCCTTCTTGTAGATATTTTTGAGCTTTTCGATGGTGTTATGGGTATACACCTGGGTGGCTGCCAAGCTGCTGTGACCGAGTAATTCTTTCACGGCGTTTAAGTCGGCGCCATTATTCATTAGATGGGTGGCAAACGTGTGCCGGAGCACATGCGGGCTTCGCTTCTGAATGGTTGTTACCAGGCTGAGGTAGTTCTTCACAGATGTGTAAACGCTCCGGGGTTGTAGTGGCTTTCCTTTTTCCGAAACCAGAAGCGTATCGGACAGAGTTTCGCTGAATTCGGTTTTCTTTTTATCCAGGTAAAGCTGCACTTCTTTTTTTAGCTCGGGTTGGATCGGGATGACACGTTCCTTATTTCCCTTTCCCAGCACTTTCAGCGTACTATTGGAAAAATTGATACTGGTTTCTTTGAGTTGAATAGCCTCACTCAAACGCATTCCTGTTTGGTAAAATAACTGAAGCAAAAGCCTTTCTGTTTGGCCTTTCCAGGTATCCGGGAATTCCACATACTCAAAAAGAGTTTGAATATCCTTATCCGCTACAAAATTGGGGAGTCGTTTTTCTGATTTTGGCGCCACCACTTTTGCCATTGGGGTTTGTTTGACCTCCCCCACTTTTACCTGGTATTTAAAAAAGGATTTTAGCGACGAAATTTTACGGTTGATGCTCTTTGCCGACAGGCCTTCATCTTTCAAGGAAGCAAGCCAGCTGCGGATAAACGTATGAGTAATCTGGGACAGAGGCGTTTCGCCAAACTGCGTAACAACAAAATCAAAAAAACCTGTCAGGTCGTTTTGATACGAAATGAGAGTGTGTTGGGAATAGCGTTTTTCGAATTTGAGAAAATCGAGGAAAGGCTGGATGAGAAGGTGATGGTTTTCCATAAAAAAACAATAGCTGCAAAGTAACGAATACCTTGCAGCTATACAATATAGTAGAGAGGACGATGCTTACGCTTCGATCTTTCCGCTTGCTATCTTTTGCTTGTAAACAGCTTTCAACACTTCACCTCTGCGCTTAACAGATGGTTTAGTGAAAGACTGTCTTTCACGCAACTGCAACAAGATCTTGGCTTTCTCAAACTTCTTCTTATACTTTTTGAGTGCCTTGTCTATGTTCTCGCAGTCTTTTGAATCGATAATTAGCATGCGTTATACCTCCTTTAGAAATTTTTGGAAGGCAAATATAGGCCTCATTTTCAAAGCAAACCAAAACAAAATGTAAAAACCCCGAATTTTACCGCATGTTCACCGGAATAATTGAAGCCCTTGGATCAGTCAAAGAAATTGCTGAGTCTGGCACCAACCGTACTTTTTGGATAGAATCTCCTCTTTCAGCCTCTTTTTCCATTGACCAAAGCATAGCCCATGATGGAGTTTGCCTGACGGTCGAAGAAGTCCGTGGCAACCAACACCGGGTAACTGCTGTCTTAGAAACATTGGAGAAAACAGCTTTGAGCCAATGGGGACAGGGAAGACTGGTGAATCTCGAACAAAGCCTCCTTCCGTCAAAACGACTGGATGGCCATTTTGTGCAGGGTCATGTGGATACCACAGGAATATGCGAAAAAATTGAGGATAAGAACGGAAGTTGGGAGTTTACGTTTAGTTTTCCTGAGAACTTTGCCCCGCTGGTCATTGAAAAAGGGTCGATTAGTTTAAATGGAACGAGTTTGACTGTATTTGGCGTGGAGCAAAACAAGTTTAAAGTAGCAATTATCCCCTACACATTTGAACATACTACCATGCAATATTTGAAAGAGGGAGACGCAGTGAATATAGAATTTGACATGCTCGGAAAATATATTCACCGTTATTTGCAGCAGCAAAAATCATGAACCCCATTGTAGCAAAGCCTTCCACGCCAGCCCGAACAACCCAAATGGATTTATCAAATACCGAAAAACTTTGCTGCCCGCTTTGCAATAACCCGGAAACAAATCTGAAATATCACATCCAATCCTGGAATATAGTCGAATGCTGTTCATGCGGGTTTGTTTATGTAAACCCAAGGCTCGTCCGATCTGAGCTTCTCAAGATTTACACCTCCAATTATTTTGATAATAAGGAAGTCGGCTATTACCATTATACAGAAAACAAGAACCTGAGAAAAGCAAATTTTACCAAATGGGTAAAAAATGCATTGCCTTTTTTTACACCTTCCTCCCCTACAAAAGCTTTAGATGTAGGCTGCGCAGCCGGGTACTGTTTAGATGTATTCCGTGAACTGCAATGGAAAGCCTATGGTATAGAATTAGACAAAGACCTTGCTGCTTCATTACGACAGCAAGGCTACTACATTTTTGACACGCCGCTGACTACGTTAACAACTACCGAAAAATTTGGTTTCATTAGTTTGTTTGATGTGATTGAACACCTGACTGACCTGCAGGCAAACATGGCTATGCTTCACTCTTTGTTAGAGGATGACGGCATTGTGGTCTTGGTGACTCCCAACTACCAGAGCTGGCAACGAAGGCTGTTTCAAAAGAAATGGTTTCAATTTAAACCCATCGAACATATCAACTATTTCACGCGGTCTTCGCTAACTCAACTTGCTGAGAGCACGGGATTTTCAGTTGTACACACTAAACGCTCAGGCCAATTTTGTGATCTTCCGTTTTTGGAAAATCGGCTGAAAAAATATCACTTTGGGTTTCTCCTTCCTTTTTTTCATCTCGTCACTCGACTATTAGGCCTTAATGGAAAAAATCTTTACATAGACACGGCTAGTTTATACGTTGTTTTAAAAAAGAAGAGAATCGCATAATTAACGGCTTCCAAGCAACAACTGTCAACAAAGCCAGCATTGGTGTAAGGGTGAGAAAGAAACGATTATGGTAATCGTCGCATTGCAGTGCAATGGTAGCTGCAAAAACCGCTATCGAAGAAAAAATAAATGCAAGAATTGAACGAGAAAGTGAGCCCGCAATCCGCCTGAATCGCACTATGATGCTGCCGTAAAACAAAATCAGGTAACCGACAAGCAACGCATTATGCGAAAACGAATAGTAATCTCTTACCATTCCAAAGAAATACTTCAGTCGCACAAGTGCCAACCCAGCAAAATGTGAGAAATTATGCGTGACATAATATAGCAGCTGGTAAAATTGGTTAGGATGATTGGACAAGTCCAGACTTCCCGAAGAATCGTTGCGTGGAATGTCGCAAATAATACTGTCTTCAGTAAGGGCACGAGTCATATTCCAGTCAGATGTGGTTGTAAACACCACTTGAATGACGAAGTTCAACAAAACCAGAAACCCAAGCCCTGCGGCCAGGAAATACAAGCGCTGCTTTTTGGAAAGATGGAAAAAAACAAACAACAACACTGGAGGAATAAACAAAATTCCCAATGGACGACTGATGACTAAGAGAAAAAGAATAATTGAACAAATTGCCAAGAAGCGGAGGCTTAACGAACGAAAACTCAGCAAGTGGCCTAGAAGAACCATTACTAAACTGTAAAACAAACACTCTGTAAAAAGAAACAAGGACCACGACTGAAACGGCCAGAAACTTAACAGTAAAAAGACGACTGATATTGCCAGCAACGTTGATGAAAAAAACCTTCTAAGAGCTCTAAAAAAATACACATAGGCCCAGAGGTTAATACCCATTATTATGAATAACGCACCATACTTCCCAATGCCGATTAGAGAAGAGAAAGCAATAATCGTAATGGTTGTCAGGTAAAACAGATAACGAAATTCAGAGAGTTGATGGTGTTCTAAAACATAACCCGCCTCTCTGAGGTATTTGATCGCCTCCAATTGAAACACCAACCCGAATTTGGCAAACCACAGCAACTGGAAGAAAAGCCAAAGAGCAGCAACCAGCCAGAGAGGTCGTTGTTTAAGATAGGAAATTACTTTTTGCATGATTTGCTGCAAGTTTACCAAAAGTCCCATTCCTGATGCGAGAATTTCCGTATGTAATCACAATCGCATCTTTCCACTAGCTGCTATAAGGTGCCGGTTGCGGAATCTTTTGAACAGCCTTCTGATCGAAGTGCCGCATACGTGTCAAATACTGGTACATCGGTCTTTCAAACCATTTGTACACGAAAACCGAAAGGACGGACAATAATACGAAAAGAAGGAAAACATTAGGGGTGACGTGGAAATAAAGAGCCTCTGCCACTAACCCGATATGCAATAAATAAAATGCATAGGAACTTTCGCCTAAAAGCATAATTGTTTTTTTCGATAACAATTGGCTTAACAAAGTTCTTTCGGTTAAAAGGCCATAAAGAAACAATCCAATTGCGCCTGGCATTAGAAAGTTGAATAATAAAATACCAATCGCATGATCATTCACCACACGGATTTTACCTTGATAAGCAAAGTAAGCAAGGCCAAAAAGCAAAAGAAAAAAGGCAACAGCACCAGCCGTTGTATAGCAAATACTATGTTTTGCCTTTGCACCTTTCCGTACTAAAAAGGCAAGGTAGATACCAACAAAAAATTCAAAGCAACGACCAAAGAAGGTGCTACTCATCACAAAAACAATGTCTCCAAACCCAACACCGCCGTTTGATCCATGCTGCAACCAGGCCATAAAAAGTCCAAAGCCTATTAACAAGGGAATCTGTAAAAGGAAAAGTTTTCTCTGCCTAATTAGGAAAAAGCTAAAGGGTGCAAGAAGGTAAAACATCCCTTCTGCAGTTAAACTCCATGACTGCGTAAGAACGGAATAAAAATAAGATGCACTCATGCCTTTTAGCAGCGTTATATTCAGCAAGAAAGTTTGTGTGTCAGGTAACGCCTGCTGCTGCAGTGATTGCCATATCCAATGAATCCCCAGAACTGCGTAATACAACGGTAAGATACGTGCTATACGTTTCCACCAATAGTGCAGTAACTCAGTTCGGCTTTGCAAATGCGAGTAATACCGATAGGCGATCAGAAAACCGCTTAGAACAAAAAATATGTTTACACCAACATTCAGTTGGCGCAACAAATAGTAGCCAAAATCTAATGAATGATTTTGATACAGTATTTGTGCATAATGAAACACAAATACAAGGGTTGCAGCAATGAAGCGCATACCCGTTAGGGCAGCAAACTTTTCTTCTTTCATAGGATACGGATATGTTCGTTTTACCTTTCGGTAAAACGCAGTTGGATACGGATTTTATTAGACGACAGACAATTTATGTCTTATCGCATCAGGTACATCTTGCCATAGCCTTTATTAAAGTATTTATCAGTATTGTCTTCGGCACCGGTATATTTTTCAAGGGATTTACCATTTAAGTTAGTGACTACCCTGTACAGATAAACGCCATTTGCCAGTTTTTGTCCATATTGGTCGGTACCATCCCACTTGAACTCAGTGATGTTTCGACCGATATGCAATGGACCTAGTTCATTCTTTGTAATCTCCCGCACAATTTTTCCGGTTACGGTCAAAATCTGAATTTTCAAATTCTGCGGTACTTCAGAACCTGTCAGCGTAAAGACGAAGGCGGTAGACGTCGTAAATGGATTCGGGTAATTCAACATGTTCGAGATCATCGCCTTGTTGATCACCTGGAAATTAACACGGTACGACATTGTACCGGCAGCGTTGTCGCTCATATCCTTTCCGGTAACAATTAATTCATACTCACCATCCTGCTCAAAAGCAGGTTTGAACTCAATGCTTGCTGTGTTATTCGCATTCGGCGCAACGGAAGGCGGTATAAATCTCATTGTGTCAGAGTTGAAACTGAATGTCCGTAAAACGCTGTTAGCACCTAGATTTCCCGATTGATCAGGGTAACGAACCTGTACCGTCACAACTGATGGATCATTCAGCATCATCCACTTTGCTTCGTCTTTAAGCTTGATCAGGATATTCGGTTTAGAAGACACAACGTCCCGGTTCAAGATGTGGACATTATCGAATGTCACATCCATCAATGGACTCAGTGTATCTCCTCTAACAAAGAAGTTCCGGAACAGGAAATTGTTGAAATGATACTGTTCTGGCTGTGCGTCGTCCACTGGGTTAAAGTCCACATATAAAGTATTGGCTCCAACTAGCTGCTTTGTATCAATATTTAACTGAAAGTCGAGTGTCTCACCACTGTTCAATGGCTTCTTCTGCTTGGGTACCGTAATGACTCTGGCTGTGTTATTGCGATCGTACACAATTAATTTAACAGCTATACTATCCGGAAAGATTCCATCGCTGACGTTCTTAAACGCCAATCTCAAATTTAATGGCTCGCCAACATCGAACGTGTCCTTCATGCTAAATTGGATGTTTGGCGCCACAGCTCCTTCAGGAATCGGATCATAAGTCAATCTCCAATAGTTAAGCTTATACGGTGTGTTATTAATACTATCCATGTTTCGCATGTGAAGCTTGACATGCCTATAAGTAGCTGCGTTAATTGACGAGATATCTACGGTTTGTTGGGCAGTACTGATGTTTCTGATTAAAGTATCAACAGCACCATTGGCTTTAATGCCGAGTATGTTAACTGTTGGTCTGTCACCAGGCGTTTGTTCAGCCGGTACGCCCCTCCATTTGAATTCTTTCCATGCAGTTGCCGGTCCGAAGACAGGAGATGTAACATAGCCTAGCGTGTCTGGTGTCAAATAATCAGTTGTAAGCGTAATCTTATCAAACACACCCTGACTAAAAAGCGTTTTTGGTTGCACTTCAGATTTCCGATCTTTTTTATAGGTAAAAATGAATGCTCTCGGACGATTAAACGAATCGATCTCTGTGAAGCCCTGATTAAATAAATGATGATAAAGAGACCTGTTACTACCAAGTGCGGCTGTGTCGCTTTTCCATTCATCCGGGAATACATTCCCAGATAATTCTGCTCTGTTAAAGTTCCGAACGACAACAAAATTACCAGCCGGGATCATCTCCAAAAATTCCAGCAGCTTCCGGCGTTTACTCGTATCATTTAGCATGAACTGGAAGCTATAGGCTCTATCCTGGCCACAGGTTGGATCACTTCCAAACTGCCCGGGTTGACCAGCATTAGAATTAAACCAAGGCTTGAAGGTATTCTGATCAAAAACGTTCACAACCATGGTCGGCCAATTACAAGCACTACGAATAAAATTGACCCCATTTACGGAAATAGAAAATTCAGCAGCCTGGAAAACAGCAGATGCAAAGACACCACTCCGTATAATGAGATTATTTGTTTTATCCGTGAAACGCCACTGATCACCTTGATCGTATCGTATTCTGTCAAATGTCGACTTGCGGTGCTGGTAGTAATGAGATTGGTTAAACCCGAAGGCCGAATTGCTTAAGAATACAAAGGAAGCATTGTTCCAAACCGGATTGCCAGTAGTTGGTACAGGAGCCACCCGCCAATAATAAACAGTGCTATCAACAAAGTTGATACCGGGTGAAAACTCTACCAATCCACCTACAGATGTAATCGTATTTGAAATCTTTAACGGTGAGTTAAACAGTTCCGTCGTATCAATTTCCATCCGGTATTGCTTACTTGTTCCCAGAGGGTCAGCGGTAGATGCTTTTAGAGTAATGTTACGGTTATTAACGATCGCGTAGTTATAAGGATAGATTGGCCTTACTTCATCTTCAAAAATGATAAACTCTCTTGACGTTGAATTATTCGTTTCAAATAATTCATCTACATCACCATCGGCGTCAACAGTTACAAATAATTTATTTGTGCCCTTGTCTTTTGTTGGATCAATCGGAACCTGGAAGGACAAAGCATCCCTATAACGTGTACCGGTAATAGTGTCACGTCTCAGCACTATAATTGTTCCATTCGGTAATTGACGCTTTGTTTCAATGACAAATTTTTTATTTGTGACCTTACCCAGGTTCATAACACTGATATCTACCTTAAAGGTTTGATCGGCAACCGAGATAAAGTTTGGAGATACCTTTAGCATCGAATCAGTAATTGCATAGTCAGGCTTGGCCTGTTGATTAAGTCTGATTGCAGGATCGCCATTTAGGATTGTTTCTTCAGCATTGCAACGGGCAAAAAAATCTTCTGAAGATGTAAAGCCATATACGTCTTCAATTGTCTTTTTCATGATCTCCCCAATGCTGGCACTATACATGGTTCGTGATAGATTGGCATAAGCCCTGGAATTCCAGATATCGAGATAATGAACTATTCCGAAGTGAGTAGATGCAATAAAATTGATGGAACCACGGTCGGGTGCCAGTACATATTTATCGGATAAGTAGTTCCGCTGACTAAAACGCCCTTCGTTGTAGTCAAACGTATTACCAGCATTACAGCCTAATGCAAAGAACATTGGATATTTTCCCTGGTTCTGATAGTTAGCTGGTTCATCCAGATTAAACTCCAAAGTGGTAGCAGATGAGTGACCGTAATAAGTTACCATGCTTAGCCCTTCATTAAACATCTTAACAAGGTCTGCGTCAGAAAGCTGCTGAACAGCATTAGTAGTTTTCTTTGTGAATGTTTGGACATTGGCGCCATATGCCGAATCTTCAATAATCCGTTTGTATCCATTTAAAGCGGTAACCAGGATCGTAGCCAAGGGATCATCACCAGCGCCTGCAATGTGGGCGATGTTTTTCATCCATATTTTATCCCCAATTGATGGAGATAAGGTCTGCAGTGCTAGCTCATACTCCTTTACTTTTTTGAGGTAGGTGTTTACTTCTGTTTGTGTAATTGCAGTTAAGCGACCGATTGGTATAGCAGGTGATGAAGTCCCTGGCTCTGCGGCTAAAAGCATATCAGAAGCAGGCCAACCAAAACTCGGAACTAGATTAAGCTTTTCCAGATTGGCTTTTTGCACTGCAGTGCCGTTAGCATCAAAAAAGCGTTGATTTTGGTAATGCACCCCGCGTCCGATAATGAAAACATGTTTTGGCTTAATTGAAAATTTGGCCCGTGCAAACCGAATGAAATTCCGGATACCGGCAGGATTCTTTTTAATACCAAAACCAAACTGGTCGATCAACTGATCATCTAAAAATGTTTTGGCATTATAACTACCTCCTGGCCCTGAAGAACGGTAAGCCAGGTATTCCTGAACTGGATTTGTACCACTTTGTCCATCCAACAGCAATGAACTGGTTATGACAAGGTAGTCTGCCTGGTTGCTAGCTAAATTGTAGTTGACAAATGTGCGGGTTTGTAAAGCTCCGATGGGCGTAACATTTCCGGCTACCTGGCTAACCAAAACCAGCTCTCTGGCATCAGCTGATGGTTCCAACCGAACCTTAATTATAGAACCAGTTATCTCACCAACGTATCGTTTGCCGTTAGTCAAATCGTATAAAACAGGCGGAGTGCTTTGGTGTAAAAAATTATCAATTTCTAAATAATTGCCGGTTGCGGACGCAGGTAAACTGAATTCAAAATTTGAAGCATTTCCGAAATTAAACTGTCGGGGGTATCTAATTTCAATTTTATGAACAACCAGGTTATCGGTTGGGCAACCGCCGCTCGGGGGACATGGATCGGTTACGTTTGAAACAGAAATTACCGGGTTCGGCCCACCCAACAAATTAATGTTGAAGGTTCCTTCGTCCTTCACAAAATTCATATAAGGCACAGGGCTTCCTAAAACAGAATCTCCATTGATTGCAATTCTGTAATATCGGGAATTGTAAGCGTTACCACTAACATTTGCACGAATGGTTGGCGCCGGACCTGCCGCCGCGGGGTAAAAGGGGCCAAGATTATTAATTGGGTAGGTACTATTTCTGGGAATATCGCCAGACGTCCACCCCTCTCCCTGATCATAAGACGAAGAAAACAGGTGGTCTGTACCTACTATATAAAATAATCCATTGTTGATTTTGTCCTTGAAATAAATGCCTGCTGTGTGAATAAAATAAGGCTCTACTGGCAAGGTATTACCAGCAACATTATTGGCTGTCGGCTGTAATCGGCGGTTATTTCCCGTGGTGTTGACGGTGAGAAAGTAGGTAGAAGAATCACTAATCAAACTCCATTTGTCATTCAATTGAAAACTACTATCACGGTAAAGCTCTTTGTCCGGTTTACCATCATTCATCTTTCCCCAAAACTCAATGTAGTCGCTGCCCGATAATGCTCCGGTAGCAACAGAAGTATAAATGGGAACTTCTACTCCATTACGCCAAAGCTGGAAATGTTGTGCCTGGGCTGACCCCAAACCGGCGGTCGCCAGGGTGGCAGCGGAAATCCGGTAGAGGCCATCCTTCCCTACCCGGAACTTATAATAAGTTTTGGAAAAATCAATCCATTCATTGTTAAATGGCCTTTGTGCACTGGCACAGAAGCCTATCAATAACAATAAACCAGCTAATAATTTTCTCATCACAATCAAGTTTTTAGTACGGACAGTTATTTTTTCTTTTTGTTTCGATCATTCACCAGATCAAACTGTAAAGAAAATACGTGGGTATATAAAGGATTGGATTGGTTAGCCAGGTTGGTGAAAGCATAATCAATCCTTACATTTTGCAGGCGGAATCCGGCACCGGCGCTTGGCTGGTAAATCCAGACTTTTTTCTGGTTCAACGTATCGCCATCAGAAAGGGCACGCTGAAAATTATTAATGCCGCCTCTCAGGAAAACGGCATTGTTGATATTGAGCTCGGCCCCAATTTTCGGATCCACACTAACCGGGTTGGAGCTAAGCAGGGTATTTCTCTTTCCATCAAAAGTGAGGTCGAAGTTAGCTTCGGCAAGCAAGCTCAGCTTTTCGCTGAATTGAAACTCACGGCCTACACCTAGAATCAAACGCGGTGCGGTCATTTCAGTCGACTTTACCGGAATGTCATTGTTGGTAAGATAAAGTGCTTCTTTTTCCCTTTCTGTAAACGAGAAGGACCAGGAGTTAAATGTCGTGGTGATGTCCCGTGCCGAAAGGCCCAGCCGCCACTTCCCTGTTTTCATCTGTAAACCCGCATCAAGACCAAAACCCCAGGCTTTGGCAAAAGAACCAACACTTCGGTGGATCACTTTTGCGTTAATTCCGAAATTGATGTTCTTATTGGAAGATTCTTTTAGCTTTTGAGCAAGTGAGAAGATAAAAGCGTAATCGGCAGAAGAAAAAGACTGGATATTATTGTAGTTAACCGAACCATCCGGCTCTACCAGAAAAAGGGTGTTCATGATATCGTCCACCGCAAAGCGTAACGCTGAAATCCCGATTGTTCTTTTGTTGCCGGCCGTTGGCAAAGCAAGACTTACGTAATCATACTTACCAATACCTGCAAAATACTCCGCATGCATGGCGTTTACATTACCGTAATCTTTCACGCCGGTTAGGCCTGCAGGGTTCCAGTAACCAGCCGTTCCATCATTTACGCTTGCTACCTGTGCGCTACCCATGCCAAGGCCACGGGCACCAGCTCCGATGTTCAAAAATTCGTTTGAATATTTACGGAATTGCGCTTGGGAGGTGAGGGAAGAAAAGCACAGAATACCAAGAACAGCGGTTTTCAGGTTCATTTTCATGATTTTCAGATAAGCAATGGATTATATATCCTTGTTTTTTATGAGATATTGGCTGCGCCAACAAATATAATCGATAGAATCGTAATTCATAGTATGGCAGCCGTATTTTCCCAGCCCAGAACGCAGAAAGCCTAAGTAAATTGCCCCTGCCTGCCTACATTTGCCGCCTGATTTCCATAGGCGATGAAGGACAAGCACTTAGCAGATGAAAACCCTTCTTTTAGCTGCCTGCTGAAAATCAGGGATTCAAAAATTCAAACGCATGAACCTCATCGAAGAATTACGCTGGCGTGGCCTTATCCAGGATATTATGCCGGGCACCGAAGAACAACTGGCCAAAGAAGTGACTTCCGCCTATATTGGGTTCGACCCTACTGCTGATTCGTTGCACATTGGAAGCCTTGTGCCGATTTTGTTGCTGGTGCACCTGCAAAAAGCAGGACATAAACCCTACGCACTTGTTGGTGGCGCTACCGGTATGGTAGGTGATCCCAGTGGCAAAAGTGCTGAGCGAAACCTCCTTGGTGAAGAAGAGCTTCGCAAAAACGTGGAAGGAATCAAGAATCAGCTCATGCAGTTTTTGGACTTCACCCCCGGCCCTACGGCGGCCGAAATGGTCAATAACTATGATTGGTTTAAGAATATTTCCTTCCTAGACTTTATCCGTGATGTAGGCAAACACATCACGGTTAACTACATGATGAGCAAAGAAAGTGTTCGGAAACGCATTGAAGGCGAATCAGGCATTTCCTTCACTGAATTTACCTACCAGCTTATTCAGGGGTATGATTTCTATTGGCTGTACCAGAATAAGAAATGCAAACTGCAGATGGGTGGATCGGACCAATGGGGAAACATCACCACTGGGACTGAACTTATCCGCCGCAAGGCTGGCGGTGAGGCTTTTGCTTTTACCTGCCCACTTATAACCAAAACCGATGGAACCAAATTTGGAAAGTCGGAAGGCGGAAACATTTGGCTCGATCCAACGAAAACGACACCTTATCAATTTTACCAATTCTGGCTGAATGCGGCCGATGCTGACGCGGAGAACTGGATCAAGATCTTCACCTTCATACCACAAGATGAAGTGAACGCTTTAATTGCAGAGCATCGCCAGGACGCCGCCAATCGCAGATTACAAAAGCGATTAGCTCAGGAGCTGACAATTTTTGTTCATGGTGAGGAAGAGTACCAAAAGGCAATTGAAACCACGCAGAAATTATTTGCCCAGCAAAACGCTTCGGCTGATACCCTGAGTGCAGTAGACCTCGAGGGTATGGAGGGAATTGTAAAAGTTCCCTATTCTCTATTAAACTTGCAAAACGGTGTCGATGTGATTTCGCTCCTCACCGAAACAGCTATTTTTCCAAGTAAAGGCGAAGCAAGGAAGATGATTCAAAATGGAGGGGTGAGCATTAACCGGGAAAAAGTGACGGATGTGCAACTCCAGGTGACCAACACGCATCTATTACACGAAAAATATCTTTTGATCCAACGAGGAAAGAAGAATTATTATCTGGTGATCGCTTCAGCTTAGTCTAGGTTCAACCGGTTAACTTTCCTACATTTAAACGACAAATTCTACTGCTATCATGAGAAAACAAACACCATTTCTCCTTTCGGCACTAGCCGCATTTTCTTTGTTTAATTCCTGTAACGGCGATAAAGCTTCCGGCAACATGAAAGTTGCATTGGGTCTCCTGAAAGAAGATGCCGGCAAGATCTCCCGGATCCCAATTGCTGATATTCCATTCGGCGGCAACGAAATCCCGACAGAAGTCGACATGTCTGATAAGATGCCTGAAGTAGGAAGCCAGGGCAACCAGCAATCGTGTGTGGCATGGGCCATCGCCTATGCGCTAAAAGGTTACCAGGAGAACGTCCAATTAGGCGAACCAATTAAGTTCAGCCCCTCTTTCGTGTATAATCAAATTAACGGAGGCAAGAACGTACCAACACATATGACCGATGGATTAAATATCCTGTCGCAGCAGGGTGTTTGCCTGATGGACGAAATGCCTTACGATGAAGAGAACTGGGAAGAAAAACCGTCAGCAGCACACCGGAGCAGCGCTAAGCGTTTCCGCATTGATGAATGGCGCCGGGTAAATACAATGGATGTCAAGGAAATTAAAACGCACCTCGCTGCAGGTCTGCCGGTGATCATTGGTGCACTTGTCACCAATGAGTTCATTGAAAAAGGTTACACTGACGGCGCTGATTACATTTGGAAAAAGAATGGCGAAAACGTTGGCGGACACGCCATGCTTTTAGTAGGTTATGATGATGATAAAAATGCCTTCAAACTCATTAACAGTTGGGGCAAGAACTGGGGTGATAAAGGTTATGGCTGGATTGACTATGATCTTTTTGCTGATGTAGTGATGTATGGTTTTGTAGCGAAAGATGGATATACCTCAGAAGAGGTTATTGCCGATATCAAAAAAGGCAAACAGCCAACACAAGACCCTTCTGAGGAAAAAAATGACATGATTCTTACCCGGAACGACGACAGTCCAACACAGCCCGATACATCCATCACCTTCGTACAGGATAATGTGCTGTACAACGTAGTGAACCCTGATAAGAAACATACTGGTCCGGCTATGAAGATTGAAGGTTTACTCGACATTCCGGCGAGGTTTGGAAAGACCTTCTATGTTTTGGTGACCGTTTACGACAAAGCCACAAACAAACCGATCAAAACCAAAATCTATCCGGAGTATTCAAACATTTACAGAGAAGTAGCCGGTTACACCAATGAGTTCCAGCTGGACGATGAACGTATGAAAGCGAAATGGTGGATTCATATTCCGTACAGTGCTTTTGACGTGGCTCCAGGCAAATATGACCTGTATGCAGTACCCACTTTGTTCATTGATAATTTCGGGGTGAAGAATGGACAACAGATCGACTTTTGGTTTGAGCAACCGGAAGGATAGCAAGTATCACTCGTATAACAAAACATCAATTTATAGGACAGGCCTCTTGAACATTCAAGGGGCCTGTCCTATATCAGCAAGCCAAACAGAAAGGCCACTCGCAAATTCCTACTTGCTAACTGCCACTAGCAACTTGCTTAGTTACGCCTTTGCAGCAAATGCCTTAATGCCTTCAACCAGTACATCCAGGTTTTTTGTTGTGGTGTAAACGTTCGGTGTAACACGAACGCCAACAACGCCATCCCAATTAATAGCTACCGTATGAATCTTGTAATTGTTGAACAAAAAAGAATCTAACTCATTCGGCTTTTTTCCTTCAATTGCTACCATGCCGATGGCACAACCCCATTTCGGATTTGCAGAAGTCAGAAGCTGCACACCGCGTACATCTCTCACTCTTTCCATCCAATAATTTTTCAGGTAGTGAAGGCGCTTTTGCTTGCGTTCAATACCAATCATTTCATGGAAATCGATCGCCTTGCCAATTGCTTGTTCGATATAGAAAGGTCTTGTCCCAAGGTGTTCAAATTTGCGGATGTCATCTTTCAAAGGTTCGTCCGACGCAAACAACGGATATAGCGTTTTGATCTTTTCTTTTCTTACATAGAGCATACCGCTTCCGATGGGTGCATACAACCACTTGTGTAAGCTTGTGGCAAAATAGTCAGCGCCTAAATCTGGTATCTTGAAATCAAAATGAGCAAAGCTGTGTGCTCCATCCACTACAACGTCAATTCCTCTTTTCCGGGCTTCATCTGCAATCTTGCGTACTGGCAAAATCTGCCCGTTCCAGTTGATGATATGCGTGATGTTTACAGCCTTTGTCTTTGAAGAAAATGCCGACGTGAATTGTTTTACAAGGTAGCTTTCATCTTCCGACGGCAACTTAAGGTCGACCCAAACAAGTTTGATCTTGTCTCTTATTTCCCTTTGTTTCCAGGCATTGATGATGTTGGGGTAGTCTTGTTTACAAAGAACCACCTCGTCGCCTTCTTTCAATTGCAGCCCAAAGATGATTGTCTCCATGCCTTCTGATGCATTCCGGTTTATGGCAATTTCATCAGCGGTACAACCAGCCAGTTTCGCCAGGTTGCCTCGCAGCGGTTCCCGCCCCTGGTCAATGATACGCCACATGTAGTAAGTCGGCGCTTCGTTACTCAAATCATAGAGCCGCTTCATTGCTTCCTGCACCGTTTTAGGTGCAGGCGACACGCCTCCGTTATTCAGGTTGATGATGGAAGGCGAAACCGTAAACGATTGCTGAATATAAGTCCAGAAGTCTTCGTCGCTTGCTAATTTGTCTGGGCCAATACCTTCTGCGTTCCGGATTGCTTTTTCTAATTGCCGGCTCCATGCTGGTTGAAAAAATGATGAAACAAAAGCTGACGTAGTTAGCATTCCAGCTTTTTGAAGAAAGTTGCGTCGGTTAGAGGGCATGAACACAGTTTACATAAATGTAGGAAATATTGCTAATGGCGATATGTCGCAATCGATACGAACAAGCAAAAAAAATCGCCTGTGAGAACACAGGCGATGACTGCTTTAAACTATGAGGAAAATTGAGAAAAGACGATCTATTCGGTTGAAGCCTACGACTTCAACAAGTTGGGAAGAATGCCCGGATTCACTTCTGTCAAATCAATCTTCGGCGTCTTAATCAGTGAGCATTCTTTTTTGGTTTCTTCGGTTGCAGCGTCCTCTTTCGGCAAGAGCATGGCGACGTTCAGAAGAACCATCACCACCAAAACTGCAATTAGGATTTTTCTCATGGCGTGTAATTATGCTACAAAACTAGTGATCAAAAGAAGGGTTGTCAATCGCATAAATATGTGTTTTAGGAGAAAAACGTGTGAAATGCAAAAAGCCGCCAAAGGGCGGCCTTTTTTGATGAATGAATTGTAATTATTTCTTTTTACCGAAGAAGTAACCAACAGTCAGTTGCAAACCACGGTTTCTCATTTTTTCGCCGTCTTCTGAATCAACCAGGTTGCTCAGGCCCAAAAGGTAACCGGCATTCACATACAAACCGCTCTTGAACTGGTAGCCGGCAATTGCGTTAGCGCTAAAATCCAAACGCTTAAGACCAGCACCGCCATCATCTTCTTTTTTGAAAGCGTCAACTTTCTCTTCTTCTTTTTCAGATGGATCGAAAGGATTGGTAGAAGTTACTTTCATTTTACCGCCTAAACCGAAACCAAGTGAAGGACCGGCACCAAAGTACAAACGGCCGCTAGACAAGTCAACGTTGTAAACCAGGTTCACGGGCAATTCAGCGTAATAAAGTTTGGCATCCATTTCAATAGAAGGAAGCATTTCTCCCATGTCTTCGCCAAAATCTGATTTCAGCTTACCACCTTTTTGCAAAAAGTTTAATGAGCTACGCAGAGATAAGTTGCTTCCGAGAGCAACATCAGAAACTACACCCACACCAAAACCGATGTTGGATGATTTTTTGAACATGTCGGCACCTTCAGCAGTGATGCTAATGTTGCTTAAATTACCGATGGCCTGCACACCCCACTTCGTTTGGCTAAAAGCAGCAGTTGAAAATATGGCTGTAGCGGCTAAGAGGAAAATCTTTTTCATAATAGTCTTTTTATTTGGTTTAAAATCTGTTGCAAAGAAAGCCGGAAGTGGAAGGGTTATCAATCGCACGATAATGTGAAAGAACAAGGCTGCAACAGCACCGAATAACATGAATATGTGGGAGTTGTTAAACTGCTCAAAATTATTTTGTTATGATAGTTGATCGGAAAAGAAATCCACTGGCAGGCAAAGTGGTTGAAATAAGAAAGGCCATCCAAGTGGATGGCCTTTCTTAACTATAACTGTTTTACACGAGTTTGTCTTTGAAAGCTTTTGCTACCGCCTCACTTTTACTGTTCACATGCAGCTTCTCGTAAATCTTTTTAATGTGGCTACGCACCGTATCAATAGCAATGAACATTTCGCTTGCAATCATCTTATAACTATATCCATCTACCAGCAGTTGCAGCACCTGCTTTTCTCTATCAGATAAATGATAGTCCTCCCCCTGCTTGGTATTCATGTTGGCAAACATCCTCAACACCTGCGTGGCAATGGATGCAGTCATAGGAGCACCGCCAGTAGCTGCTTCGCTGATATATTCAAGCAATCTGGCCGGAGGTGTTTTCTTTAAAATATAGCCGTTAGCGCCGTTTGATATAGCCTGGAAAACATTTTGGTTGTCATCGAAAACGGTGAGCATCAGGATTTTTACATCGTGGTTTACAGCACGGATTCGCTTCAATCCTTCAATGCCGTTTACGCCTGGCATATCAATATCCATCAACACCACGTCTGGCTGAAACGCTGTTACTTCGGAAACAACGTTCTCACAATTCTTAAATGCGGCTACAACTTCAAAACCATCGGAACCGCTAATCAGCATCGTTAGCCCTTCACGGAGTTGCGGATTGTCTTCATACAAAAGCACTTTGATCATTGCATTGATTTAGTAAGACAAATGTAGATTTCCCAAATGGGTTGGGCAATCACATATTCGTGTGCATTTTTAACAATTTCTAACCAACGTTCACGGAAAAGCTTGAGATGCATCAATAATTTGCAGAAATAGCATCTAGAACCCGCGTCCGCCAGTCATAACCCGGTAAATACCGGGAGCAATCCACCGAAACAAGGCTGCCATGGCAATACAAAACAGCAACACCAGTGTTGGAGCTACCAGGTACGTAAATAACCGGTGCAATTGGTAGTGGCCTAGGTAAATAAAAAACAGGTTGGTCACAAAACTGAGCAGTGGAATATGAAGCCCATAAATAAAGAACGAAAAATTGGTGCTCCATGTAAACCATCGTTTTTCCATGAACCATTGCACCACTGCGTCAAAACCAAACCACACTGCAATCACGCCGGCAAACGAAGCGCAGGCGTAAAGCACAGAAAGGGCCATCTTGATCGTGTCAGTGAACGTATCGAACTCAAATGCAATAAATGTTTTAATGATATTGATTCCAATGAACACAGCCCAACTCAAAAAATGGCTGTGCCACTCCGGCCGTCGCTCTATGGGATACGAACGTTTTTGCAACCAAATCCCCAAAGCAAAGAAGAACATCCCTTGCCCTTCCAGAAGGGGAACCTGGAAAAATGTAATGTATAGGAACCCAAGAATTATAAAAGCAGGAATTGTGTGTTTGGTGACCCCCCAGCGGAAAATGGGATACATCAGGTTATACACAAACAAGCTGCGGATAAACCAAAGCTGAAAGGAAACCGGCGCCACTAACCAACGTTTTATAACCCCACCCCAACCCATTTCTTCGTAAGGACGATTATCGCCTAATTGATCAAGCGCTGCCCGCTGAACCGCTTCTGATGTTACGGGATGTTGCTGCCATAGATAGGTTATCGCCAAACCAATTGCACTCCAAATAAAGTAAGGCACCATCAACGTGATAAAGCGACGTTTTGCCCTTTCGCCATAAGGCCTTTTATCCTGGATGGCGAAAATGTAACCGGAGATGATGAACAACATCGGTATGCGGAAACGCAGCAAGCCATTTGCAACAAAATATTCAAAAAAAGTGGTGAAGGTGAGCTCTTCGTCGACGAGGCTAAACGGAGCGAGGTAGGTCACCTGCAGGTTATAGCCATGCACAAACAGCAGCAGCGCAATACAGATGAACGTATAAAACTTAAACTTCTGGCTTAAAAAACGGTGCATTAATTTTTATGTTACAAGCTGCAGTACCCTGTTGAAACGTTTGTTGCGTCGCACTCTTCAAGGTTCGGAACTCTATTGATCTTTTAGGCGGCCCCTTCAGAGCCCGTTTCTAATTCATTTGCTATTCTACAAACACGTGGCTCCTTCGAAGCCAAGGCTTCTTCTCCAGCAGTATCCTTTCTTATCTTACACAGTTCATCTTCACTCTGACTTCTGACTTCTGACTTCTGACTTCTGACTTCTGACTTCTGACTTCTGACTTCTGACTTCTGACTTCTGACTTCTGACTTCTGACTTCTGACTTCTGACTTCTGACTTCCTACATCACCGGTACCACTAACTTCACCTCCGTCCCTTCTCCACCAGCAGAGCGGATTCTTAGTTTACCATTCATACCGTCAGCCCTTTTCTGCATATTGCCCAAGCCATTTCCACCATCGGCCTTCTCCACGTCAAAGCCGATCCCGTTGTCTTTGATAGTGAATGAAAGCATTTTGTTTTGCATACTTACATCCACCCATACTTCTGTGGCTTTGGAATATTTCGCAGCGTTGTTCAGAGCTTCTTTAAAAATCAGGAAGAAATCGCGGCGGGCCTCCATATCCAGTTTCACATTGAACACGTCATCATCCACAACAAAGTGCAAGGCTATATCTTTTGCTTCAAGCACATTCGTAGCAAACTCCCGCATACGGGCTGTTACCCGTTGCATAGTATCGTTACTCGGCTTGATGCTCCACACGATGTCATCCATCGCTTCCATCATGCGCTGGCTGTTGTCGCTGATCTTACTAATGTAGCCAGCTGTTTTCACCGGGTCAGAGTTCATCTTGCTTTTAGCCATCGCACTTAAGATATTGATGGTGCTAAGCGTACTACCCATATCGTCATGCAGGTCGCGGGCCACTCGGTTGCGGATCTTTTCTACCGCTAACAAACGATTCACTCTTTCACGGTGCAGGAAATAAATCATTAGAACAACTAAAAACACCAATGTGCTGATAAACCATTTGGTACGATAGAAAGGTGGCTTGATCACAATTCGCAGTTCAGTTGTGTGTGGCGAACGGATGCCTTCCACATTCTCTGCATACACCTTAAAAACATACTCCCCCGGCGGCAACAGAGAATAGTTTTGAGAATGGATCCGGTCTGCTGCCTGCCATTCCGGATCTACACCTTCCAGCATGAAATAATACGTCAGGCGGTCGCGTTGCTGGTAACTGAGCGATGAAAAATAAATACTGAATGAACTCTGATCCGATGCAAGCTTGATATAAGGCTGCTGCAGGAGCGAATCAACCGGAATAAACGTATTGAAAAGACGAAAGTCCGTGATCACAACATCAGGGGGTGCCTTGGAGGTTACAAACACCGAGGGCTTAAACATCATTAAAGAACTACCGCCTGCAAATATGATATAGTTCTTGGTTGACCGATAGTCTGCTTCCAGCGTTTGTTCTGCCAGGACAATTCCATCCTTCTTACCGTAAGTAGTGATCCGTTGTTTGAATGGATTATACCGGGACAAACCGTTGGCTGTAATGATCCATAAATAGCCGTCACTATCCATGCGCAAACGCCTCACGCTGTTCGATGGCAGTCCATCTTCCATTCTTAACAGCCGCACCTTGCCGGTTCGTTTGTTGATAAAGTTCAGCGCTCCTGCACCATAGACAATGATGCTGTCATTAAGCTGCTCTACGTCATGACCTGTGTTGCTGTAAAGGCTGTTCGCTCCATTGCTGGCTGTAAAATGCCGCAGGGTTTTACCCGTGATTGGGTCCATTTCAATTAACCCTTTCTCCTGTGTTGCCACCCACGCAATTCCATCCCGGTCAAAAAATATTTTGTAAATGATGGTTCCAATGTCCTGCACCACAATGAAGCGATCATTTTCCCACCGAAGGATCTTTCCGCTTTGCGTTCCCAGCCACATTTGTCCGTTCGCATCTTGCGTAATGTAACGAATGGTGGATCCGCCGGCTTCAGGAGGAAACAGATATTCTGTTTGTTTTGTCTCCGGTTGATACTTCAACAAAACTCCATGGTTGCACCCTATCCAGATTTTACCAGTGCGTTGTTCCTGGGCTACACTCCATGTTAACCGGATTGCCCCGCGCTGCTGCTCCGGCCAGCTAGCAGGTGGTGGCTTTTGGTAGAGAGGAACTTTAGCCGCCCGGAAATTTGTATCAATGAAGACAACCCCAGTGCTCCATGAACTAAGCCACAATTGGCCATTTGATAATTCGGTTATATCGGTGAGATTATGTTGATCCTTTGTTTCATCAAATATAAAATTGACGACAGAATACGTTCCGCTGCCATAGGAAGTGAAATATAATCCTCTATCGGTTGCTACCCAAATGTTGCCATCCCTGTCTTCAAGCAGTTGGTGCACAACATTGTACTCAATCGAATTATTCGTTGTGCCGTCGGTGCTCTTCGTATAATGGAATCGCTGTATCTCATCATCCCAGTTAAATAATGTATTCAAACCGTAAATCCATAAACCCGAGCTCCTTGTTTGTAAGATATCGCGGTATTCAGCGTAGCCAATTGGGCCTATATTCAACCCAAGCGTATCTTTTTGGAGGTAGTTTGTACCCATGCTATCGAGGCAGAAACGCACCTGTCCTGTACGCAACTGTAATGGCCACCCGAAGATCCAGAGGCGTCGTGCCTTATCGATGAAAACCTCTGTTGGACGGTCCTGTACCAATTCATTTTTTAAAATAGGCAGGTTGCGGGGATTGTTGCCACGGTGCCATGTCTGTTTACTCTTTTGGTCATAAATACAAATGCCCTTTTCACCTACAAACCAAACCTGCTGTTTTACGGTGTCTTCAAAAATTCCGTTCAGGGAAGGTGTAAAACCAGCCGGCAATGAAAATGGGTTGTCTTCAACAAAAGCATTCTGCTTCTGATCAAACTTCAGCACGCCATAACGAAAAACATTAAGAAACACTTCCCCCTTGCTGTTCCGCCATAACCGAAAGTCAGACTTAGGAGAGAGAACATTTTTCGTTTTTACGTCAAGCCGTTTATAATAAAAACTCGAAGGAGAAAAAATGCCGAGTTGATGGAGAGAACCAAAGTTCAACATCAGTTGACCTTTGTTAACCGGAACAATTTGCGAGACCAAACTATAAGGCATTGGATCCCCACTGCTGAAACCAAACTGAATAAACTTAGTGCCATCGAAACGTTGCAAACCGTTAGCAGTGCCCACCCAAATAAATCCTTTCTCGTCCTGGTAAAGACTTGTTACAACGTTGCTGGAGAGGCCCGAACCATCTTCCGTAGTAAAACGGGTAAAGGCAAAGCCCTGCTGTGCCTTCAGCCAAACTGAAGTCAGTAAGAACAATATCAGGCAGACTCCTCTCATGTAGCGGGGCAAATCTACTCATTGCGGTGTCTTATCAAAGTGCTTTCGCCAAAACCACATGGATATGTGGTGAACTGCATAAAAACCCTTACTAATCCACCATCTTATGCGATTGCTAGCGATCACTTGCGCAAACAACTTTACGGCTCTCAAATCAACCAAATGAAACCGTCTAACAAAATGCTTGGCCTGTGTGGCATGGTGGCTGCTCCTTTTCTCACCTTTCAACTATTAGCTGGTCAGGCAGCCGATGCCTACAACACTTCGCTAGGAGGTTTCTTTGATTTAGTTTACATGGTTGGGTGGATGTGCAGTATTGTTGGCCTTATGCGTTTACAGGCCGCCGGCTTCCGTAAAAACAGTCAACTACTCTTTTACATACAACTAGCCTTTTTATGTGTGGCCAACGTCTGGAACATTTGGGTGATCATTGACCCAACCAACAACAGCACTTTCTTTTATATCCTTGATTTATTTTGGCCGCTAAGCAACGTGTTCATGTTAGTAATTGGGATTGTGATAGCAGTAAAAGGTGTTTTAAAAGGCTGGCGCCGATACGTTGTACTAATTGTTGGCCTGTGGTTGCCTGCCGCGTTGGGGTTCAGTTTTCTTTTGGGCAGAGAACATGCTTATGCTTATTATCCAGGTGCTGCCTATTCTGTATTTGCGTGGGCTTTGTTGGGTTGGATGATCTTTACCAGCAAGCACGGAAAGGAATCAACACCAGCGCTTGTGTTACAATAAATAATTTTCTTACAAAGAAAAATCCTTCTTAAATGAAGGATTTTTTTATGCGCTCCGGTTTAGCGCCTCTACTCACCACATGATGATGTGATACCTTTCATAACGTTTACAACCGGTTTATAAGCGAGTTACAGGGGTTTGTGTAGCGTAGAGTGATTTGTACCAAATAATTCGGCGATTATCAGGTTCTTATTTCACCAGTTTATGCGATTGTACAGGGCAGTTTTACCGGCCATCTTTGCATCATCATTAAAACAAAAAATCATGAAAGGACAATACATCAACACCGTAATTATCATGGCTGCCAAATCCGGCAGAAAGAGCAAACAACAGAACGCTCAAAAAGAAACCATCCAGTCATTGAACGATTTTAAAATTATCTGGAGCAAGAACGGCAAAAAAGCGAATGCTACGTCCGAACCAGCTCTTTTATAAATCTCCAAGTCGAAACCAAGTAAACTTTCGAAGCGGTTGTGCAAGCGATTGTACAGCCGCAGAGAAAGCAACCAAACCAACCGCTTAGCTTTTAAACCAGCAACCAAACTACTGTTTATGAGAAACACTTTAATCGCCGCACTTTTACTAACCTTTGGGTTTACGGCAACCGCACAAGACACGCCATCTGAACTGCAGAACCGCGAGATGCAAAAACAGCTGAAAGAGATCAATGATGCCAAACCAAAATTTGGTGTAAAGGCAGGCTATAATGTAGCCCGCATCACTGGGAGTGCTACTAATTTCTCACCCGATGCAAAGAACGGATTTATGGTTTCGGCATTTTATTCGCCGGGTGCCAGCTCGGGCCTGGGGTACAGAACCGAACTGGTTTTTACCCGCCAGGGATTTGGTTTTGACGAGAATGGAAAACAAACATCAGTGAGCAGCGATTATATCTACATGCCGCATTTCACAACGTTTGGAATTGGAAAGTTCTTCCAAGTGCATGTAGGCGGACAACTTGGTTATCTTTTGAAATCATCGAAAGAAACTAAAACAGAAGGATCGGAGGACATCACATCTTTCGCTAACCGTCTCGACTATGGCGCGGCAGGTGGTGTAGAAATATACCCCGTGAAGCACCTGATTGTTGGTGGTCGTTATAACGTGAGTTTTGGCAATGCGTACAAGCGGATGACCAACACAAGCACCAATCCAACACCCAATCCCTTTCCCCTGCCGTTTAGCCCCGATGAAGTGAAAGGAAAAAATGCAGTGATGAATTTTTATATCGGTTTTCGTTTTTAGCAGCATATACAATCACAACCTTAACTGTTATGAGACAAGGGTGGCCAATGGCCACCTTTTTTGTTGATAAAAACTGCGTGGGATTATTTTGGGATATTCGTGACCAGGAAGCAGGATATGTTTATTGAAGCAGGAAATATTTTATTGATCGGATCAATGCTGCTGCTCATCAGCGTAGTGGCAGGTAAAACCACAAATAAACTCGGGGTACCGACGTTGATCTTCTTTTTGATTGTCGGTATCCTGGCGGGCTCCGAAGGCCTTGGTGGCATTCATTTCGATAGCGCCGGAACTGCGCAGTTCATTGGCATCACCGCGTTAAACTTTATTCTCTTTTCCGGTGGTTTGGATACCAACTGGCAAAGTATAAAACCGGTACTGTGGCGCGGCATTGCCCTGTCAACGCTGGGCGTTTTCCTAACCGCACTTTCGGTGGGTGTATTTGTGCATTATGCATTTGGTTTTACCCTGGCGGAAGGTATGTTACTGGGTTCAGTCATTTCTGCTACAGATGCAGCGGCCGTATTTTCTATTCTTAGAAGTAAAGGAATCGGGCTGAAAGGTTATCTCCGCCCGGTGCTGGAATTGGAAAGCGGAAGTAACGATCCAATGGCCTACTTTCTTACCATTTCGCTTACTTCTATTGTTGCTAGTGGCGCAGCAGATCCAGGCGTTCTAATCCCATCTTTTTTTAAAGAATTCATTCTTGGTGGTGCTGTTGGTTATGCAATGGGCCGGGCCAGCGTTTGGCTCATCAATCATATTAAGCTGGAAACAGAAGGGCTTTATCCTGTACTTACACTTGGCCTGGCCATCTTTACTTACTCATTTACCGATTTTATTGGTGGGAATGGCTTCCTTGCTATTTACCTGTGTGCAGTGATCATGGGTAACAGTAACATGGTGCACCGCCGAAGCTTAATTAAATTTTACGATGGACAGGCCTGGCTGATGCAGATCATACTTTTCCTAACCCTTGGTCTGTTAGTTTTTCCTTCCCGCATTGTTCCACTGATCGGAACAGGATTGATGATTTCTGCTTTTTTAATTTTTATAGCCCGACCCATTGGGGTATTTGCATCGCTGGCATTCTTCCGTTCCAACATACGCAGCAAGCTGTTTATATCATGGGTGGGATTACGGGGCAGCGTACCTATTGTATTCGCAACCTATCCCCTTCTTGCTAGGATACCGAAAGCCGATTTGATTTTTAACCTGGTATTTTTTATTTCCGTAACGTCGGTACTCCTGCAAGGCACAACGCTTTCCTATGTTGCCAGGCTGTTGCATGTGGCAGTGCCTGCAAAAGCCAAGCGGCGCATCGGGTTTGATTTTGAACTCACCGATAACATTAAATCGGTAATGGAAGAAGTGATTTTGGTAGAAGAGTCAAAGGCTGTGGGAAAACGAATAGTCGATTTACGAATACCGGCTACGGTAAACATTCTTGCTGTAAAAAGAAGCGATGTTTACATAGCGCCCAACGGTTCAACAAAACTGATGGCCAACGACATACTTTATGTACTGGCAGAGGATAAAACGTCAATGGAACAACTGACAAAATCTCTCGATATAAGTTTTTAGCAGGACCTCTCCAGTCGGCAAGAACCTTTCTATAGTTCCGTTGTTATGTTTTCATGTCAACATATTTTATCGTTGGAGCTTCGTCCGGAATCGGGTTGCAACTGGCTCAAAACCTTTCTGCTGAAGGACATGAAGTGTATGGCACGTATCAAAAAAATGCAAAGGACAACCGTGACCGGATCCGGTACCAGCAACTAAATATTCAGGACGAAGCAATCAATCTCGACTTTCTTCCTGATGCTATTGATGGAATTGTCTATTGTCCGGGAAGTATCAATCTAAAACCGTTTCACCGGATTACAACGCAAGATTTTGAAATCGACTACCGGTTGAATGTTCTAGGTGCGATCAAAGTAATTCAGACAGCGCTGCCCAAACTAAAAAATGGTAATAATCCTTCCATCGTTTTGTTTTCAACAGTTGCAGTACAGACTGGATTGACGTTTCATACACAAGTCGCCGCTTCGAAAGGTGCAATCGAAGGATTGACAAGAGCGCTGGCAGCAGAACTATCTCCACGAATCCGTGTTAACTGCATTGCGCCATCCCTGACCGATACACCACTAGCCGGCAACTTGCTGAATTCAGCCGAAAAAAAAGAAGCAGGTGCGCAACGCCATCCGTTGAAACGGATTGGTTCGGCTAACGATATTGCTAATGCAGCCCAATTTCTTTTATCCGATAAAGCCGGTTGGATAACAGGGCAAGTCATTGCAGTTGATGGTGGCCTTTCTTCGTTAAAAATCTGAAACAGGTATGTCATTACTAACAACGGCTGATATTGATCGGATTATCGAAATGGCATGGGAAGATCGCACACCATTTGAAGCCATTGCCATGCAATTCAACAAGTCCGAAGCAGAGATTATTGTAATCATGCGCCGCCATTTGAAACGAAACAGTTTTGAACGGTGGCGCAAAAGAGTAAACAGCGGAATCAGCCAAAAGCATCTGAAAAAAAGGAGTCCGTCGATTAACCGCTTCAAGTGTTCCCGGCAGCGGACAATCAGCATGAATAAAATTGCCAAACGTTGACGAATTAAAAACAACAAAATGATCTTGCAACGGAGCGATATAGAAAACATGCCTCGCATTGAGCGGTTGAATCTGATCAACTCTATCACAGGCATTAAACCGGCTAATCTGGTAGGGACGGTTTCAGAGGAAGGAAGCACCAACCTGGCCATCTTTAGTTCAGTCATTCATTTGGGAAGTCATCCGCCACTGCTGGCATTTATCGTTCGTCCGGCAGGTGAAGTCAATCGCCACACGTATGAAAATATTAAGGCAACTGGTGTCTACACCATTAATCATGTCCATCGTTTGTCTACAACAAGGGCACATTATACATCGGCAAAATTCCCTGCAGATATTTCTGAATTTGATGCCTGTGGGTTTACACCTCAATATGTTGATGGCTTCCCCGCTCCGTTTGTTAAGGAAAGCTTTTTGAAGATCGGGCTGCGGTTCAGGGAAGAAATATTTATCTCGCTCAATAAAACCACGATGGTCATTGGTGAGGTGGAATACATCATGCTGCCGGATGCTGCCATAGATAAAGAAGGTCACCTTGATTTGGAAGTACTGGAAGATGTTGGTATATCCGGACTGAATACTTATTACTCTCTGAAAAAAGTTGCGCAGTATCCGTACGCAAGGCCGGATGATGCGTTTGATTATTTGCATGAAAAACCGAACTCCAAATAAAGCATTCCTCCCCCAAAAGACATGCATCGTTTGCCAACGGCCTTTTACCTGGCGAAAGAAATGGGAAAAAGTATGGGAAGAGGTAAAATACTGCAGTGAAAAATGCCGCGCAAATAGAAGCAAAGTAAATGCAGCATAAACTGACAATTTTATGCACTTGCCATTACCTATTGAATTGCCCTGCATGTAAACAGGTGCAGGAAGTATTGCAACTAAACGAGGCATCTCCACTTTAACTTGTCATATAAACTCACACCGGAAAAATGTTTTCCGGTGTGAGTTTATATAGAATACTGCCACTGCCCATAGCTCTGGGCGGAGGCTTTTTCCGCCATTGGTGTCAAAGCTTTGAAGCTAGCACCTCGCCTGGGAAACTCTCAGCCCAAAATGTAACCGCCATCGTCCTGAGCCTCTTTCTGTGTAATAAAAAGACCTCGTTTAATAGTATTTTAAGAGAATCAGACGACGCCATAAGAAGCCTTGCCGCACAACAAATCTTGGTGACCAAATATGGTCGACATTTCTCTCGGTATAACACTTATAGCTTTCTTAATTGAGCCACCTTTTCCTATTTCCTTTTTTGCAACATTAGCGTGGTCATACACCTGGCATCAGCCACATTCACGGTCTTCAATGGTTCCAGCAATGAAAACGCATATTGGTTTACCACCCGTCCCAACAAAGTTCTTGTCAACAGAAAGCGGGTGCTGCCATCAGGAATCAGGAATACACCATCTCCTACTGGTTGCACCCTGCCTTCAATTCCTATATCAGAAGCCATGCGGATAAACAATGTTCCACCTGACTTTAAGACCCTACTCATCTCGCCTATCATTTTAAAGAAATGATCCGTGCTCGTTGCGAAATGCAGGACAGCACTGCTGATGATGCCATCAAAGAATCCCGGCTCAAAAGAAGTTTGTTCAACAGCATTCACCCGGAAGCGTCCTGCCGGAAGTACAGGATTTTGCCTCGTCAAGTCATCGATTGCTGCGGGATTGGTATCGATACCGTAAATGTCAAAGTGATTTCTTAAAAACCAGTGCAGGTTTCTTCCCCTGCCGCAGCCTGCATCCAGTAATACATCGCCTGCCTTATACCGGCCCTTCATTATCTGGTCAATCAGGTAAATATCTGTTGCACCTAAAACGGCTGCTACATCTGCGTTGATCATGAAGGCAAATTATAGCTATTTATGGCTTGCATGATATTAAAGCCAGTGAATGAAAAATACAGAAGTGAAAATAACCTGCACCCTACCAGCCGATACTTCAACTAGCGAACGTTTGATTTGATACCGACATAACTCTGGTAGAAAGAGTAATATTTGTCTTGAATTGAAATAGGCAGATTGTGCCAAACCTAAGACCGGGAGGTGTTTATAACGGTTATATCAACCATGCGAGGCCCGTGATGTTGATTTCTAACCTTCCCTATTGTTATGATAGCTCCTGTTGCATTTTATGTTCAAAGCGTAGAATGATAAACTCCGCAGGCCTCACCACAGCCATACCAATTTCCACGATCATGCGTCCTTCCTGCACATCGGCTACCGTCATTGTTTGGCCAAGTCCTACTCTTACGAAGAAAGCATCCCTGGTTGTTGCTCCCATTAGGGCACCTGACCTCCAAAGTAACGTGAGGTAATTTACTATCATCGATCTTACCTTAATCCAGGTGTTACTGTCATTGGGTTCAAAAATAAACTGGCTTGTGGCATTTTTTGTGGACTCCTCCACCATTATGAAGAATCGCACAACGGGAATGTATCGCCATGCGTTATCGTTGCCCGCCAGTGTTCGGGCTCCCCATACGATGGCTGGCCCGCGGCCGGTAAAGCTGCGGATAGCATTGATGGATTTACCGGCAACAACAGCCACGTTTAGACCCTCCTGCTGTTGCTGTGTAACAGAATATTCAGGTCGGTCAGCACCATTAATATTGATATTGGCCGGCGCTTTCCATACGCCGCGTGAATTGTCAACCTGCGAATAAATGCCGGCGATGGCCGGGGAAACTGGAAGCAGCATCCTGATATCATTAATAGCGCTTTTGGCCATGAGATACCAGGCATAGTTTGTTACTTTTAATTCACTGAGTGTACCAGGCAGATTGCTGGCGCCTTTACCGACAATTCGAACTGCATCATCTGGAACAATAAAATTAATCTTGGTATACAGTCTTGGAAAGTAAGCAGCGGCATACTTCAAATGACTAGTATCTACCGCTAGATTATCTCTCAGGAACTTAACATCATGTTCCCAGTTAGCGCCACCAGTACGATGGTATACATCTAAAACTGTAAAGCGGTCTCGTAGCTTTACACACTGTCCAATAGTTTTCTTGTATAGGTTATAATAACCGCTACCATCTTCTATGTTCATTGCATCCGGGAAAAGCAAGAGGGTAACCTCACTTATCTTTTCCACCTCTTTCAATCCTCTTTCCAGGTCATCAATTTTGATCACGCCGCCAGTGGAGGTATAATCGCCAACTGAAACAACCCAGCATGGCCCGCCGCCGTTTGAAAAGAACATCTGTAGGCTGTAATAGAAAAGAAACTTCGAACGTTTTTCTTCGTCGGCTTTTCCCAGCACTTTCACTCGGTTGCCTAACTTTTCGAAGGTGACCTCAATACTCTCCTTTTCCGGATCGGCTCCGCCAAAAAAGGTTTCGTAATCCGTCATTGAACGAATCCTGTAAGGCACATTGATTAAATCGCCGGGTGCATTTAGATGGGCTTTTTGGGTATAGCCGATAAAGGCAGGGATAGCTGTTTCTACCGGTGCAACGGAGGGCGGCAGCCTGGAGATTTCTTCAATGTAAACCCCGGGAAGTTTGTATTCTGCCATAAGTCACAATTTGATTTTGTTTACGGTATCTCGACACTGTCATCAACAGGGTATTACCGGAAAGGCTTCAGCTACTTTCTTTAAAATTTCCGGTTAATTTGCTGGACTAGCAAAGTATTCTTTTACTACCTGAAGTTATTTAAAAGCTACATAACCCACAACAACTCTTCACATCATACGATAAGTATGTAATATCAAAAGGAACTCTACCCGTAAGCACTGCTGCATTTGAAAAGAATGATATGGAATTTCGAAAAGATGTTGATTGCTTCCGTATCAACCTGTGCGACTTCTAGCAGTCGTGATATCAACGAACCCATATTACTACACTACTTACTTCTTTAGTATGCTTGTTGTATACACATGAAATAATAAAGGAATTAATTTTTTTGTGAATTCTTTTTTAGCAATCTATGCTTCGGTTATCGGTCAACTGCGGCGCAACTCAAAGCGATCTACGAATCAAAACCTAGCAATTGGATTCTCTCTATCACATTTATGGTTATGGTCCCAAATGCAAGTACCTGCCGTTCTCCGCTTCTCCATCTACATCAAATAGCAGCCTAACTGCTCTTCGCGTTAAAAACATCCCACAGCTACTATAATGTGTCAAAGAGTTTGGTCTGTTTCTTTTTAAGTAAAGAAAAAGCAGCACGTGTCCGTGCTGCTTTCGAATAGAAAAGAACTAATCTTAGAATTTCAATATCACTTGTCTCTCCTTCTCTCCTGTTTTCTGGTTGGTTACTTCCACGATGTATGTTCCTGCTCTCAGTCCTGCCATGGTAATATCCAGCGATGTTGTAAATGGCTGACTGGCAAACACACGGTGGCCATTCATATCGGTAACAATGGCCTGTAGCGGATCATTGTTGGTTGGATAACTAAGCGTCAACCGGTTCGTTACCGGATTGGGACCCATAGCTACCCGGCCACCGCTCAAGTTGACATTAACTGGACTGGAAGGTATACTGGTACAGCCATTGAGCGTCACCTTAACGGTATACAGACCATTGGCAGTAGTTGTGTAGGACTGACCTGTCGCACCACTGATGACCACACTGTCCTTGAACCATTGATTACCAGAAGTGGCAGATGAGGTAAGCGTGTTCCCGTTCTTTGTGATAGCAGGTGTCGATGGGATCTGATTTACAGTGATCGCCATTCCGCTGGACATGTTTGAGGTACAGCTATTGGATGTAACCCGCACACTGTAAACACCACTTTGCTTTGCAGAATAGGTCTGCAAGGTGGCACCGGGCAGCATATTTCCATCGCGGAACCATTGGTTACCTTGCACCGCAGAAGACGTTAATACAACACTGTCACCCTGGCAAATGGTAGAGGATCCGGTCACTGTTACAGAAGGTGTTCCCATTGTGTTAGTGATGGTAACAGCAATTCCGTTTGAAGCTACTGAGGCGCAACCACTACGCACTTTTACCGCTGTGTATGTGCCGCTTTCAAAGGCGCTGTAAAATGCCTGCGTGACACCAGCAATAAGCACTCCGTCCTTGTACCATTGGTGGCTGCCTGTATCAGATGAATTGAGCAAAACAGCAGAACCCTGGCAGACAGAGGTTGAACCAGTTGCGGTGATTATTGGCGGGGCTGGTGCAGACGTTGCGGAGACACCAATTCCTTGTGAAGGCTGCGAAGTACACCCGTTGGCTGTTACCCGCACGGTGTATGAACCCGTTTGAAAAGCAGTATAAGTCTGAGCTGTTGCACCTGTAATAACCAAACCATTTCGGTACCACTGGTTGCCACTGCTTCCGCTGGAGGTAAGGACAACCGTGTTGCCCGAACAAAAACTCACAGGCCCGCCAGCAGTAACAGTGGGTGTTGGTACCTGCATGGTCGTTATAGTCACCGTGTCTTTTGCACTGCAGCCAAAATTGTTCGTCACCGTCAGCACATATGAAGTGGTTGCGGTTGGTGTCGCAACTGGTGTGGCAGTTGTCCCCGTATTCAAAGTGTTTGACGGCGACCATGCGTAGGTGTGACCTGGTAGTGCAGTAGAGCCAATGGTCACACTACTGCTAAGACAGATCGCTGTATCACGGCCTGCATTTGCAACCGGTACCGGATTCATTGAAAGCACGAAAACAACACTCGTGTCTGCGCCGGCTACACAGCGAAACTGGTATCCATTCCAAGAAGCGGGAATGCCAACCAATTGAAGAGTGTCTTTGGAGGTCCCCTGCATTATCTGTGTATTGCTTACGTTAACAAAGCCAGTACCTGAGTTTTGCTGCCATTGATAAGAGGCGCCACTTACATTCGACACCAACGCAGCATTGCCATTCGGACATACATTGACAGTCGTGGCCTGCCCAAACTTATTCTTTAGAATCAGAAGAGTACTGATCCAGCCCCCTGAACCAGGATTAAATTGCGAGTTAAAGACGATCATGTCAGGCTTTCCATCACCGGTCATATCACCGGTTACACTACGCACCGTATAATCACCTACCGGGTACTCAAATGGAGTGGCAAGCAAAAGGTTGCCTGGTGTACTGTTGTTTTTGTAAATCGCAATGGAGCGTTCATTAGAATTAAAGTTGTTGTTTGCCTCTTTTTGTACACCTAGATCAGGCTTTCCATCCCCATCCATGTCATTGATCCAAACAGTCCAAGGGCGGAAACTAACACTCAGATCGGTCCTTGTCATATTGATTGCCCCTGGCGAACTGTTGTTCTTTAAAATAGATACGCTGGCACCATTCAGGTTCGCAACCAAGACCTCCTTTCGTCCATCTCCATCCAGGTCGCCAATGGTCGTAGACTGAGGCCAGGAACCAAGAGCAATATCAGTCTTCAAAGCAAATGAAATGGAGCCTGGCACACTGGTGTTTCGAAAAATAGATACTTCTTCAGGCCCGTTAACTGGCGCAACTAAATCCGGAAGTTGATCACCGTCGATGTCATCAACCTTAATATCAGTTGCATAGCCATTCAAAGCGTAATCAATGCGAAGCGCAAAGGATGCGTTGCCAGCAGTGCTCGTATTCGGGTAGACGGAAACACTGCGGCGATCATAGCTGGAGACGATGATCTCCGGCTTTCCATCTCGGTCCAAATCCCTCACGATGGGACCATATCCACTTTCATCAAGGCCTGTTGAAAAATCCCGCCGGGCGCCGAAAACGACGTTGCCTGGTGTGCTGTTGTTAAGAAATACTGACACGAACATGGCACTTCCATGAGCCACAACAATATCCTGTTTCCCATCACCATCAATGTCTCCAAAGCCCACATTAGAAGGTGAAGTGCCCGCATTGAGCGAAACAAAAGGCGCAAAGGAGACAGCGGTGGCTGTGCTTGTGTTCAGTGAAATGCGGATCGTGTTATTGACGGCAATGGAAACGATATCAAGCTTTCCATCTCCGTCGACATCGATGACATTTCCAATACCACCCGTCGTCGAAAAGCGAGCCGTGTCGCCAAAGGAAGACGCCGTAAAACCAGTGCTTCCCGGGAAGGTGGTCAGGAAGGGTTTATCCGAATAAGCAGTTAGCTTGTTCGTAGTGACTGTAATAGGAAAATAGGTTGCTCCTTTTGGTACAGTTACCGTAAGTGACGTTGCGGTAGCAGATGTAACCGTTGCTTTTACACTACCGAAGTAAACCTGGTTATCACTCACCGCTGTGCCAAAGCGGTTGCCAGTAATCGTCACCGTGCTACCTTCGGGTCCAGCCTGTGGTGAGAAGTTAGTGATCTCGGGCGGAAAGCCGAATACAAACCCCGGTCTGTTTCCAGTGCCGACTGCATTCTGCACTGCTACATCGCCTGAACTGCCGCTACCTACAACAGCCGTGATCGATGTTGGTGAATTCACAACAAAAGACGTGGCAGGAACACCCCCAAAACTCACTGCAGTTGTCCCCGTAAAGTTGGCACCAGTAATGCTCACTGAGGTACCGCTTTGCCCGATGGTTGGGGTAAAGGATTCAATGAAAGGTTCCGGCTTCACGTTGTTCTGCATCAGGAAGGGTGCCACCACAATTTCCGGCTTACCGTCGCCATTCAGGTCACCTGCGGAAATTCGTTTATCGACTCCATTGTAACCAGGGAAATAACCGATTTTAGGAGCAAAGGAAATGGTGCCGGGGGTGCTTGTATTTTTACTAATACCCACTCTGAAATTAGAAAGCGGTGATGCAATATCAACCTTTCCATCACCGTCAATATCACTTAAGGCAATCATGCCCGGCGACGCCACCATATCAACCAAGACAACCGGCGCCAGCGAAATTGTTGTAGTACTGGTATTGCGGTATACCGCAGCTTTTGAACCATAAGGATCGGATGTAACAATATCTGCTTTGCCATCGCCATCAATGTCGCCAACGGCTACATACGAATGCGTATAGCCAGGATAGCTAATTGGCGCTGCAAACGAAATGCTGCCGCGGGTAGACGTATTCTTGAAGATGCGGCCTGCATCCATGAGTTCAGGCTTGCCATCACCGTCCATATCACGGATCTGAATATTGCGCTCAGCAGGACCTGAAATGTCAATTCGCGGACCAAAAGCAAAGCTGCCTGGATTACTGATGTTACGATGAACAACCAGTTTACCTTCCCACCAGGTAGAAAAAGCAAGATCCGGTTTTCCATCGCCATCCAAATCCTGGATCGCAATGTTCCTGTTCATTCGCGTACTCAAGACATCGAAGCGGGAAGCAAAACTAAGTGTGCCAGCAGTGGAAAGATTTCGGTAAAGGCAAATCCTGTTTTCATCATCTTCCGTCGCTGCAATATCCAATTTCCCATCACCATCTAAATCCGCCAGGGCCACACCGCCCCCGGAGTTGAGCATCGGTAGTTCTATTTTCGGCGCAAACGACACGGCAGTTGATGTGCTGGTGTTGCGATAGACCGCCACAGCTGCATCAGATACATAATAGCCACGCTTAATAGCAACAATTTCAGGTTTACCATCACCATCCAGATCACCAATTGCCGTATGTTCAAGGTATTCGTTAGGGCCAAGATTTAACAGCGGAATAGAGTCAAAAGATTGGGCTGTAATAGCTCCCCCATTAGCAAAGCTGGCTATAAAAGGCTGACGCGAATATGCCGTCAGCTGATTCGTTGTTACGCTGATTGGAGCATAGGTAGCACTTGGTGGAACCAAAACACTTAACGATGTGGCGGAAGCAGCAAGGACCACTGCTTTCACACCACCGAAGTAAACAACATTATTCGCAGCAACTGGATCAAAGTTGCTACCTGTGATGGTTACAGTGCTGCCTACCGCACTGTTTAGTGGCGTAAAGGTGGTAATCGTCGGAGGCTCGTAATAGTTGAATGCCGCCAGTGTTGAACTGCCCCCTGGTGTTGTCAAGGTTACGTTTCCGGAAGCACCGCCGCTTAAAACAGCGGAAATACTGGTATGCGAATGCACGGTGAAGGAGGCAACCGGCGTACCGCCAACGCTGACGCTTGTAGTACCTGTGAACCCGGTTCCGGTAATCGTCATGTGGGTACCAAATGTGCCGGCTGTAGGAGTAAAAGAAGTAATGTTGGGCAACGCAACAAAACCCGGCACGGTGGCCGTTCCACCAATAGCCGTGACAGATACGCTTCCGGTAGCGCCAACACCGACGACAGCCGAAATGGTTGTTGGTGATAGAACGGTGAACGAGGAAGCAGCAACGCCACCAAAGCTCACCGCTGTTACATTATTAAAGTTTTGTCCGTTTAACGTAACAGTGGTTCCTGCAACAGCACTCGTTGGCGTGAACGAAGAAATCACCGGTGGAGGAATGAATGTGAAGCCAGGCAGCGATCCAAAACCCGTAGGTGTGGTCACACGTACTGAGCCGGTTGCACCACTGCCGACTGTTGCCCTTATGGTGGAATCGTTCTGCACCGTAAATGAAGCTGCAGACCCGCCAAAAGTGACGTTGGTAGCACCCGTAAACTTCTTCCCTGTTATGGTAATGACTGTACCGACTCCACCGGTCGTCGGCGTAAAAGATTCGACAATGACCGGCGGATGGAAGTATTGGTATTTCATCAGTGTATCTGATGTTGTTCCATTGGTGACAACAAGTTTAATACTATCCTGAAGGCTATAAATGTTGCGGGTGTAGGACGCATGATAAGCAGTGCTGACCAGTGTATTATTCACCCACCACTCGTATTGGTAGCCTGGCTTAGAGTAGTTAACAAGGTTTACCGTGTTGGTTTGCAGATGACCGACTGTATCAATCAAAAAGAGTGCGGCCGGAATAGGTGTACCCCCACCATTAATACTGAGTTCAAGAAACCCATGTCCACCCCCTGCCCAAAGCTGTGTATTGCTCCATACCTGAAGATCATTGTGCGAGTAACCAAGGTATTCAAATTGAGTATTGCGGGGAAGCCGCTGCCAGATTTTACCGGAATCAGTGGTTTTATAGACTTGGAAAAGACCTGACAGGGCAAAGCCTGTACTGTCATTTAAAAACCGCATCTTGTTTGTGCGGAAGGGAGCTATATCGGGCAAGTTCTTGCGGGTCCATGTGGAACCGCCGTTAGATGTGTAGTACGTGTGTCCGCCATCGTTGGTATTCCAGGTGTTTAGCCATCCTTTTAAAGCAGTTAAAAAGTAAGCATAACTCACCTTTTGATCAGTTGGTAATGTTACTGGTTGCCAGCTCAGGCCCGCGTTACTTGTCTTTAGAAGCTTACTGGTATTGAAGTGCGTACTAAACGCAAACAAGGTGTTGTTGTCAACCGCCTCAAGGTATTCAAAATAACTCCCGGGATCTGTCCGTACAACAGACCAGGAGACGCCGCGGTTTGTTGTCTTTAAAATGCGGTCAGCATCTACTGCGTAACCAATGCTGCCATTTTGCGGAAAGATCATATCAGTGATCCCGGTCCGCAGCTGCATCGGGTCAAACTGCGAATGATAAATGAGTTTGAAGGTGTTTCCGCCATTGACCGAATACAAAATGGCTGGCACCAGTCCATAATCACCATAGGCGAGCAACGTATCTTGACTGAATGCCTTAACACCATTGATGCCAAAGCCAAAGGTTAGGTTGACGTTGTGGCCATTAAAATCAACGTTGCCCATCGTAATGAACTTTTTGGTGAAGGTCCTTCCGCTATCGGTGGTAAAACCAATCCAATCGCGAAAACCGACGTAACCAGTCGACGGCGAAAAGAAACTTAACTTATAGATCTCATTGTCTGCGTTTGTTGGGTCTTTGTAGACCTGCCGCATTTGCGAAAAAACAAGATTTGAAATACACAGAAGAAGTACAAGAAGATAGGGTCTCTTGGAAAGCAGTGCCATGTAGCTTTAGTTTTGGAAGAATTGACGCGGTAAGATAAAACAAATTCCCTGCGGCAGAAAATGAGGGACGTCAAAAATCCACTCCCCGAGCTCATGAAAGTTTTTGGTAATAGTTTTAATGCAGGATTTACAATTGCTTTTGGAACAACGTGGATCTGTTACCATCTAAGAACTGACTGAAGAGACTACCTTGCCTCACTCACCAATAATTCAACATTGGAAGTATTGAAGACTCACAACTTGGGTACTACAATGCCGTCGGGACACTTTTGCAATATCAACATAATAGACCACCCTTGAGCAAAGCAGAGGAGAGATTTAGATTAGTGGCTGCCGAATTATTACGAAAGGTGAATATCAGAATTGAAAAGCTACTGGATCGTACACAGGGACTATTCCCCAGATTTTAAACCGTATGACAAAATTTTTTTTGCAACAAATCGGCTACAAAAAATAAAACCCGCTGCTGGAGCGAGTTTTATCTAATAAAAAGTCGGGAAAGCGTTACAGAATTCGAACCAATTCCTTAAAGATTTGGAAGCTATTGCTGGATTCCTGAATCATTTCCATACTTATTAAATGATTCGATTCATGTTGGACCTTCGCAGCTTTATATTAGCCACAAGGATAGAAAACTCGAACCAGATCCTTCAATACTTACAGGATCTCTTTCTGATTTCGAATATTAGTTGTTAAAAGTGACCAAAAAGAAGTTGCGTTTTTAGCCACATGCAAGTTGCAATCGTCAACTCATGAGTGTGACGGTTCCTTTCTTCCGGACTTTTTGTCCGGCATGCAACAGAATCATTAGCCTGCGACAAAGCTAATTGAGAGATAAAAAGCGTAAGACAAGTAAAAAAAGTCTTTTCATTAATCGTACTGAAAAGAAGTCTTCCCTAAACTCCGCTAACGTCGAACTGCTTACCGAAGTAGCGGCATTGGCAGTACTATCGTTGATTTATTCTCTAATGTACACAAAATGTTCTTCAGCTTCTGGTTGTTCGTCAACCGCTATTTTGACAAGCAACTGTTAGGTGCATCTGTTTTGAATAACACAACCAACGTCATCTACTATATATCGCTATTATTCTTAAATAATAACAACGAGCAACATGAAAGTCTTCTGACTGCTACCTATGCTTTGGCTTGAAACGTGGATTCTTTTCACGTTGCTGAATAAAGTTGTAGTTCAATAAAGTGAAGAAATTGAAGCTTTCAATACGTGGGTCTGGGTACATCTCAAATGCCTTTTGTTTTATCCTGGTGAAAAATGCTTGCTTGAAAGGTGGTTGCAAATGTTGCAGCCGTAAGTATTGCAGAAAATAGTAAGGAGCATACTTCACACTGTCATGGAAGCCCCAATTATGTGCTATCGAACGTATGGTGTCCACTTCCAACAGCAAATATTGTTCAAGCCGTTCCCAAGTGATGGAACGGCGGGCCGAGGGGAGATAAAAAAGTATTCGGCGAAGGCGCAAAGAATCAAAATTGCCAGCGAATCGTTGCTGTACTTCCGCTGAATCTGCCCGACTGAACTGATTAACCAACAGGCTGTCTGCTTCTTGGATGAAAGCGGAGATTTGTACCAAAGGCTGATTTATTTGAGCTTTTGATTGGATTGCAATGAGCATTGAGATACTCAAGGTGAGCGAAGAGGTGATTTGTGAAAAAGCAAATGGACGCATCATACTATTAGCAACATCACAGGGTTAAAAACTTTTATATTGATTTAAGGATCTTTACGCTGCCTTAATTAGGCGCGATATGGAAAAGCAATCTTACAAATTAAGAGCATTTCGCCAAAATACCTGCAAGGAGTTCCGAAGCGCCTAACGTCTATCAGCTTTGCGATGGGCTGGACTTCTGTGTTACGTCAGTCGATACAAAAGCCGATATGAATTATTAATGATGAAAGTAAGAACTAAAGCTCAATTTGTAACGTCCAGCCGACAACTGCTACTGAATAGCGATTTGCTGCTGATTGCTCTTCCGTCTGCCAGCCTATTGCAAAACTGCTGTTGGCAGCCGTTATTGTCAAGCTGGGTGCTTTTGTCTAAGTAATTCTGCTTTGATTGTCTGCACTTGGTCGCTCCAGTATCTAACTTGTTCTGCTTTGTCCCGACACTCGCTCAATGGTTTGTTCTGTAAAAAAGCAATTTGCTCTTGATAACCTTTCAGCACATTTTGTAGATACGCCTCATAGTCGTTTGGGTTTTGAGGAATGTAACCAATGCCATTGCAGCCGCAACTATAGAAACTTTTACCGATTGTATATAATCCTTCGATAATGCGCCACTCCTTGACAGCAGTCTGTTTCGGCGATTTAAAGTCGAGACCTAAGTCTGCCATGTAATTTCCGCACTGAGGGCATTTAATTTCTCTGTCCCTATAGTTCTTGTCAATGTCCGCAAGCATAGCAACTTCGTTGTCGCTTAATTGCTTGATTGGTTTACGTCTAAGCTTTTCGTAATGGTCTGCCTTACCAATCCGTTTCAAAAGGTCAGCAAAAGGTGCTTGCTTAAAAGTCTTGCGACATTTAAAACAGCCGAAATGGGATTTATATGTCTTGAATGCGTACCTGCACATACAGTCTATCTCTAATGGCTGCCAACGTAGAACGGCTACACGAAGGCAGGATATTTTTCATTCTGTCGCTTCATTGTCGTTCTGTTGCTGATTAAAAATAGCAAGTTGATTTCATATTATGTCGCTCTGCTTTTGAGTAGCCAATGTTAGCGGCATCTCAACCTACCCCATTGATGTACAAATCCGAATATTTCTTTTTTGTCAGGTTAACGGAAACTATAAAGTAACAGCTTCCGCCATCATAAACCGCTACCACTTCCTTTTTCCATTTTGGAAATCGTTTTACACTCTCACAAAAACAATTGACCAATACTTTCTTTTCCCCGTTTTCATAGTATGGAAAGTATTGCCGATTGTATTTAGAAAGCGGTTTTAGAAAAGCTGTGCTCTCTTTTGCTTCTGTT